>CEUZ01269299.1_pt1 | contig 18473 bp, 16 predicted proteins | sample 361511 | NCBI WGS metagenome assembly CEUZ01 (sample SAMEA2622822, study PRJEB7988) | marine metagenome | biome: marine biome (ENVO:00000447); feature: surface water layer (ENVO:00002042); material: "saline water (ENVO:00002010), including plankton (ENVO:xxxxxxxx)" | depth 5 m
GGGCTGGTAGCCTTATTCATTGTGGTTTTAATGATTACATATATTATTGGAGAAACCAATATTTCGCCTTTGGCCTGGAAAATTAATTGGTGGGTTCACAGCATCGTGATCCTAGCCTTCCTTTTTCTGATTCCCAGAAGCAAGCATCTTCATTTGGTGTTGGGGCCTTTTAATATATTTTTCCGTCCTTTCAGCCAGCCTGAGCATACTCCAGTACACATTGATCTGGAAGGAGATGAGGATGAACTAGATGTCATGCTCTCTGACTTAACAAAACTTACAAAAAATCAGGCGCTTGATATTTTTTCCTGTGTGGAGTGTGGGCGCTGCACGGATGTATGTCCAGCAAACCGTGGCGGCGGTCTTTTGGATCCTAAACATCATTTTATCCTGGATTTACGTGAACCTTTGTTGGAAGAAAAAGATGTAGCTGTATTAGACCGCATCAACGTTGAAGCTGGTTGGGAATGTACCACCTGCCAAGCCTGTACAGAAATATGTCCAGTGGGAAATCATGTTGAAAAGTCTGATGAAATAAGAAGGCTGGAAGTCCTTGTTGAAGGAAGGGTTCCACAAGAGTACCAGAAATTATTCACTAATCTCCAAGAAACAGGCAATACAGAAGGAGCATCAGTTAGTGCTTTTGCAGATTCATTACCTGTATATACAGAAGACAAGGAATATGTTCTTTGGCTAGGTTGTTTTGCTCGGCATGGAATGGACCCTGATTTTCATCATTCTGTGGAGAACTTTACAAAAATTTTGGACACGGTAGGGATCACATATGGTGTATTAAAAGATGAACAATGTTCTGGAGATCCTGCAAATCGTTTGGGAGATAAACTTACCTATACTATGTTACGGGAACATAACTTAGATCAACTTTCAGAAGCTCAAAAAGTTGTCACACTTTGTCCCCATTGTGCTGTAAACCTAAGCAAAGAATATGCAAAATATAGTTCAATTAATTATACCGTTGAGCACCATACTCAGGTTTTAGGACGATTGATTAAAGAAGGAAAAATAAAGGTTCAGATGAGTGAGAATGGTAAAGTAACTTATCATGACCCGTGCAATCTATCTAGAATTTTGGATATTGTGGATGAACCTCGAACGGCTATTAAGGCTGTAACGTCTGATTTTCAGGAATTGGATGAAAATGGACGTGAAACTTTATGCTGTGGAGCGGGAGGTGCTTTATGGTGGAAAAAAGAGACAAAAGGACGTACACATTTGGTGAGAGCAGAACAGGTAGTTGAATCCAAGGTAGATACGGTTGTTACAGGTTGCAATTTTTGCTATGGAATGATGAAGCAGGGGTTAGGGCCTATGACACCGGAAAACCAGAGTGAAATACGTGTAAAAGATGTGGCGGATTTAGTAGCAGAAAATCTGTCCTAGAACCTTTTGGAATTATGAATCAATTATGTAAAAATAGGGAATTCTTTTAGCAGATTGTTCCAGTACCGCCACGTCGCGGATCACCTACTGCTGAAGTAGGGGTTACTGCATTGACGCCGCCAAAAAAAAGATTAATCTCATCCCATGGATGTAGCTGAAAATTCTGGGGTAATAACTCCAATGTTGTTTCCGGTTCAAAGTGGAGAATACTTCCTTCCAGATGAATTCTGGCAGCGTAAACGGCGGATTCAAGATCCATATTTTTAACAAAAAAGTTCAATATTACCTGAGAGATTGCTGATCGAAGCCGATTACTTCCCCCGCTGCCTAATACCATTTCAACTCCTTTTTTCCCCATGACTAAGGTAGGGGATATCATGGTTGGTAGTCGCCTCTGCCATGGCCACTGGTGAAAGCCTTGCGGATTTAAATCCTCCTCGCCAAGCATATTATTTAGCATGGTGCCCATTCCCGGGATGACATAACCGCAGCCTTCACCGTTGGTAGTGGTGACACTGGCAGCATTTCCCTGCTTGTCTAAAATACTCACATGGGTTGTAGCACCCTGAGATGCGGGATTTTGTTCATTTTTCAATGAAGTGTCTCCAGAATTGAATAACTGCAGGTAATGGTTAAATACCTTAGGTTCCAATACCTGAGATATCTGGAATTCATCTTCCGGATCAAGGCAGATTTCATTTCTGGCAATAGAAGTGACCTGCATAGCTTTTATAAGATTTATTAAATCAAAAGCGGAAGCAGATTTTGATTGTTGCAGGAGTTGTAGGAAAAAGGTGATCAGTGTACCGCCGGTTGCAGGTGCCGGATTGGTATAAATGGTTTTTCCATGAAACTTACTTTTTAGTGGATTTCTTTCGATCACGTTGTACTGTGTAAGGCTTTCTTTGGTCAGGAGACCTTTTTCTCCTATAGTTTCAAGAATCATCTTTGCACCATCTCCCTCATAGAAATATCTGGCTCCTTCGATAATAAGTATTTCCAACAGATCTGCAAAGGCAGGATTTTGAAAACGGTCACCTTGTTTTAATAGTTTTCCGTCTGGTTTGAATAATTTATTCCCTTCGTGAGAATGGGTCAAGATCGGTTCCAGAATCTTGACAAGATAGGATTGGGCTTCGTTAAGAATAACCCCAGATCTGGCGGTCTCCATTGCTGGTTCCAAAACAATTTTCAGCGGTAGTTGTCCCAATTTTTGTTGAACATGTAAAAGACCGGCGGCATTTCCAGGTACAGCAACTGAACCCTGACCTATATAAAACTGTTGTTGGCTGGGTCCGAAATCCACCAGAATGTTAAAAAAATCTAACTCTTTTTCTGGTTGTGGCGGCGGTGTATCTACAAAGAAATCATAAAGGATTGGATTAGAGTTTTCTGGATAGGCCAAGAAAGCGCCTCCTCCGCCGGGACCGGTGAGATTATATTCCGATACCATGGAGGTGAAGACTGCTCCTACGGCGGCGTCAAAAGCATTGCCACCATTTTTCAGGATTAGAGAGGCTGCCTCGACTGTTGATTTTTCCCCGCCAGCGATTGAACCATATTTCATCATATTCAATAAAAATACGGGGATATCAGCGCTTATGCAAGTTTGTCTATTTCAGTAATAACAATTTTTTATTTATTAATTGATTCCCGTTTGCACCCGGGGAAAAACCCCCGCTGGCAGATCTGCCAGCATCACATTTTATTTCATGGAAACTAGAAAGATAAATTTAAAATTCTAATATAGCAATCCCAGTTACCAACTATCTAGGTTGTGCAATATAGTTCAACCAATTTAGAGCCAATATTTTGCTTTGCTTTGTGGAATATTAGGTTGATGTTAAATGTCTGGGCTATTAAAATAGTATAATCTTTTTTGCCTGTATTAAATAACCAACTTGATTTTGTATAGATAAAAACAAATTTTATAAAATTTCTTCATAATTGCCACACTTTAAATATTAGGGAGTTTCATCACTCTGGGTTTTTCTAAATGCCCATCTATAAATTTCCGCACATCATCGGAAGAAGGCCTGGGTGCCTGTGCTGTGATAATTTTCCCTTCACTATCAATCATCATAAACCGAGGAATAAGGCCAACACTAAATGCTTTCATGAAGTCTGAATTTAAACCTTCAGCATCATAAAGCTGGATACCACCAACATTTTTTTCCGGAACCATTTTCCTCCATTTATCATAATCATTTTTGGAGTCAATAGAAATACTTACAAAATCAATGTCTTTTTCTGCATATTCTTTAATCAATTCTTTTAAAGCAGGCATCTCTTTAAGACATGGGCCACACCAGGTTGCCCAGACATCAATATACAGTAATTTTCCTCTTAAATCCTCTAGAGATGTCATTCCACCATCAAAATTCTCATAATTAAAATCCACTGAGGCGAATCCAGTTTTAGTAGACTTAGCCGAGTTATATCTCAGCGTAAGCTTATCTTTCATTCTATCGGTGGTTAATAGTCCCATAATAATACCATAGTCTTCATCAAGGGTGGTGTTATCTTCATTCATTTGCCTTATTAACATACTGGCAAATTGTTCCCGAATATCCAAGCTATTTATATCACTGATTTTATTTTTGACAAAATCTATTATTTTTAAGTCTGGATCTTTTTCTAATGCTCTTTTGGATGATAGCCTAAAATGTTCAATGATGAGATTTCTATATGCCCTTGAATATCTGAAAATTTCATTATCATCGATATCCATATTTATAATAGGGTCATAATAGTTGTCCGGTAGAGTCGGATCTATTTTCTTGTGGTAGTTGTAGAATTTTTGATAATTATTATATGTTTGTAAATATTCATACTCTATTATTTTTCTTTCCAACTCTCTATCTTCCAGTTTTAATTCCGATTTAGAAAGTAAACTAAATAACGTATCTCTAGTTCTTTCGATTTTTGGCAAAAACTCATTAAGCGGAACAACAAAATATTCTTTAGGATCACCAACAAGGTTTGCTCTAAGTAGAGATTTTGCTACATTATAGTTATTTTCAATTTTTAATTCCCCAGAATAATCCATTGAATTGTAAAAGTCGTTTGCATCAATACTAACGTTTACATCATGTTCTTTTTTAAATCTAACAGTTGTGTAAGATCTCCCTATCTGGAAAAAATAATAACCATCTTCTTCGATAGCCACTGGGCCGCTAAAATTGCCAGATGAATCGATATCAATCTCTTGTTTAAGAGTACTATTATAGTTTGTGACCTTTAGAATATTTTCAGTATTATTTTTTATATTTCCTGAAAAGGTTATATGCGATGCCTCATCTTTCATGCAGGAAATAAAGAAGAAGACCAAGGTAAAAACTTGAAGAAAAGTTTTCATAATTAACTGTTTTTAATTAATAGTTTGTTGAAAGAATTTGATTAGAACATGAATATACTATAATGAACTAAGATCACTAATTACTTTTATTATTATCATAACAATTAATCTTTTATTTAGTTCCATCAGTCAAAGTAAGCGAATTATGATTCCAAATGTCCTCCGTCGGCAAAACCTTGCCCCGTAGCCAAATATAGCCAAAAAGTATGCAAAAAATTGTGTATTTGTGCAAATTAGCCAGAAATGAAATATAACAAAAAACCCCACAAAATAGTGGGGTTTCTCATCAGAGATATCTTGGTAGCGGAGGAGGGACTCGAACCCCCGACACACGGATTATAATTCCACTAATCTTCTAAAGATAATTAAAACAGATTTAGAAGGTAAAATGTAACCTCATTGTTATTACATCATATTAGCTCCAATCCCCCCAGGTTTTTTGTTTGTGGACATTTAGGACTGGCGAGGTGTAATATTAATCTGGTAGAATAATTCCGTATTGTTTATATAGTACGAATAGTACCCACTGATATGTAACATTATTTAATTGAAATGCTTACCACAAAAAAAACACCATTTATTATATTATTAAATATTGTATTAATATGTTTTGTTGAAGCGCAAAATTCTTATTCCTTGGATTTTGATGGTTTAGCTGATTACGTTGAAGTCACCGATGCGTCTGCAATGATAGCTAACACTGATCAGATGACACTTAGCGGATGGGTGTATCCACGTAACACAAATTCTGGATGGCCCGATTTTGATGCTTTTTTTGGTTTTAGGAATGAATCGGATGCTGATTTTTATATTTTACAGCTCAATAATTATAAAATAGAAGGTCGGTTAAGGTCTGCGAGTGGGGTATTTACCATAGAATCAGCCGAAAATTCCATTAGTCCAGAAACTTGGCATCATCTTGCCTTAACCTACGATGGTAGTAACATAGTCTTATATATAGATGGCGCGGAAGCAGGGATTACAGCCGCTTCGGGTCAAATTACAAATGTGTCTGTGCCTTTAAAAATTGGGTCACTGGATTTTCAAACTTGGGACTTTGACTTGGATGGTCAAGCGGATGAAATCAGTCTCTGGAATATTGCCCTGATAGACCAACAGATACAGGATTATATGTATGCAGATTTGACCGAAGAAGAAGGGTTGGTTGGCTACTGGAATTTCAATGAAGGCTTTGGAGAAACAGCTAATGATGCAAGTGGAAATGAGAATCATGGCATAATCTATGGTACTACTTGGAGTACTAATGTGCCATTTCAGGGAATCTACTCTGGTCCAGTATGGAACGTATCCAACACGGGTTCAGATTCAACAGGAGATGGTTCTGAAGCTAATCCTTTTGCAACTATCCAAGTTGGAATAAATGCCGCCATTGATGGTGATACGGTCTTGGTGGCTCAAGGGGTATATTGTGATACTGTCAATTTTATCGGAAAAAATATAGTTGTTGGTTCTCATTATATCATTGACCATAACGAAACCTTTATTAATTCAACTATACTAGGGGTTGGTAATCCTTATTACTATTACAATGAGAATTGTGGCGACTTTTTTGATGGAATTAAATTTGTAAATGGGGAAGATTCTTCAGCTGTATTAACTGGATTTACAATCACCTCATCATTTGGTGATAGCCCTTTGAGATGTATTAATTCAAGCCCGACATTATCAAACTTATCTGTTTTAGGTAATAGTATTTCAGGGAATGGAGGTGGTGCTATATACCTAGTAAACTCTAATTCTAATTTGGAATATCTACATATAAGCGATAATCATAAAACTAGTACGAATGGTGGTGCAGGAATTTTTGTTGAGAACTCATCTATAGACATAATAAACTCACTGATAGTAAATAATTCTTCATCAAATCATCACAATACGTTAATGGGAACAGGTGGTATTGTAGCTGTTAATTCGACTTTGTTTCTTAATGGCAATACACTTTATGGTAATTCTGGTGGAGTACTACCAAATGAAACTATTGGTGGAGCTATTCATTTTGATACAAGTTCCAGTGGTATAATAAGTAATTCAATATTTTGGGATAATGAGGGGCCAGAAGAAATAACGGGTTCAGCTACTATCACATTTTCTAATGTGCAAGGTGGTTGGGAAGGAGAAGGTAACATAGATGTCGACCCACTTTTCTGTAATCCTGATAGTGGTGATTATACCTTAGCAGAAAACTCACACTGTTTAGGCACTGGTACAAACGGAACAAATATGGGGTCTTTTGGAGTTGGGTGTGGTATTCAGGTTGATTGGGATTTTTCTCTTAGCGATCCTGTGATTGAAGTAATAGGAACTGACAATGAATGGAATCCGGGCGACACAATTTCTGTTGAGATGAATTTTTGCAATCATACTGATGTTGCTCATAATTGGTACCCGGGTGTCACAATAGAATCAGATTCAAGTTTGACTTCGCTACATAGTGGTCACATTTGGTTTTACGCTATGTTTGCGGATACTTGCCATGCAATAAGTTGGGGCGCTATAGCAAATGCATCTATCACATCCGATACAGTAGTCACATTCAGAGCCTATCCGGAAGCTTTAAACTGTCAAAATCAGCCTGAGTATTGTATCGATGGTGATAATCTCACTTTTATGGTACCAATTATTGTACAGGTTGTTTCGGCAGAATCTGGACAATTTATGCCAGAAGTTTTTTCTCTACATCAAAATTATCCCAACCCATTCAATCCATTAACAACCCTCCGCTATGACCTGCCAGAAGATGCATTGGTCAACATCACCATCTACGATATGATGGGTCGGCAAATCAGAACATTGGTAAACAACCAACAGAATGCCGGTTTTAAATCAATCAGTTGGAACGGGACGAATGACAAAGGTGCATCAGTATCAGCAGGGCTATACCTATATATGATAAAGGCTGGAAAATTCAGGCAAACCAAGAAGATGGTACTACTGAAATAATTTACACATGGAACTTAAACCTCTGTGAAGCAGGGAAAATGGAGCCACATTGGAGCCAAGCTTGGCATTTACCGACGGGGAACACGAGGCTTATGATTCCTCAGTCTCGTCTAATTGAATCAGCTCAATGCCTGCTTCCCTAGCGTGTTCAATAATGCGCTCTTCCCGGTAAAACTCAAGAAAATAGATTGATTTTATGCCTGCATTTGCAATGAGCTTGAAGCAATTATAGCAGGGTGATGCAGTGATATAAATTTCACCATTATTAATTTCAACACCGTTTTTAGCGGCCTGAACAATCGTATTGGCTTCTGCATGTGTGGTGCGTATGCAATGGCCGTCCACCATTTCGTGACCGGCATCATCACAGTGGGGCAAACCTTTGATGCTGCCATTATAGCCGGTGGATAGGATGGTTTTGTCCTTGACGATGACGGCGCCCACGTGCTTGCGGTCGCAGGTGGAACGGGTAGCTACTTCTGTTGCGATATTCATGAAATATGCTTCCCAGCTAACGCGTTTTTTTTTCATGATTTTAATTCTTTTCTATTAAATATTTTTACCGCATATCGTGGTTCACCATAGTAAAGTTTATCTGCTACTTGGGCTAACCGTGCGGTCAGGATCAAATAGGCCCATGTAGGGACCACAACATCTGCACATCCCTTAATAATCACTTTTTGATCACGGTATTGTTCAAAATCTATTTCGTCTACTTTTTGACGAAATGATTTTTCACGAATAATACCGTCATCAATGAAATCGTCTAGGAGAATGGTTTCCATGCTTAAAAATATTCCCGAATAGAATCCAGAGAGTGACAAAATTTATCTATATCCGACTCATCATTATAAATATAAAAACTCATACGCGCTGTAGCAGTCTCACCCAAAGTCTTGAGCAAGGGTTGCGCGCAATGGTGACCCACGCGAATGGCAATATTATCTTCATTTAAAAACTGGGCTAAGTCATGGGGATGGATATTTTTTAGGTTAAAACTGATTACCCCGCCACGCTTGGGAGGATTACCGTAAAGGTGCAGGCCTTCAATAATGCGAAGCTTGGTTAAGGCATAATTGGTTAAACCTTGTTCATGTTCAGCAATCTTTTCCATGGTGATATTTTCCAGGTAATCAACAGCTGCTCCCAGGCCCACTGCCTGGGCAAAGTTTGGTGTACCTGCCTCAAATTTGTAAGGGACAGAATTCCAGGTGGAAGATTCCATTGTAACGGTATCGATCATTTCACCACCACCCATGAAAGGATCCATATTCTCTAGTTGTCTCATTTCCCCCCAAAGGATGCCAACACCAGTTGGGCCCAGCATTTTATGTCCGGAAAAGGTGTAGAAATCGCATTCCAGATCTTGGACGTCCACTTTCATGTGAGGTACTCCCTGAGCGCCATCTACGATAAAAACTGCCCCCACACTGTGAGCCATCTGCGCAAGTTTCTTTACCGGATTAATAGTACCTAAAACGTTTGACATGTGAGTCAGGGATACTATTTTGGTTTGCGGTGTGAAGTATTTTTCTGGATCAGAGATGTCTAATTCACCATTTTTATTTATAGGAATATATTTTAATACAGCACCGGTTCGCTGTACAGCCAATTGCCAGGGTACAATGTTTGAGTGATGTTCCATCTCCGAAATCAGGATTTCTTCCCCGGGCTTCAATATATTACCGATAGAACGGGACAATAAATTAATAGATCCAGTAGTACCTCCAGTAAATATGATCTCTTTTTCTGAAGGTGCATTGATAAACTTAGATATCTTCAGTCTGGCAGTCTCAAATCGGTTAGTTGCTTCTGTCCCTAGGGAGTAAATAGCTCGATGTACATTAGCATTAGCTTCCCGGTAAAGTGATTCAATAGTTTCTATGACAATGCCTGGTTTTTGTGTGGTAGCTGCATTATCCAAATATACCAGATCTGAATCCTGAAAAATGGGAAAATCCCTTTTCAGGCTTGCAGGGGAAAATTCCATATTAAAGCATTCCTAATTCCAACTGGGCGGCCTCGGACATCATATTCCGGTCCCACATCGGTTCCCAGACCAATTCAACCATTACATCATCAACACCATCAATGCCCCTTATTTTACGATCTGCTTCTCCAGCGATCATCGGGCCCATACCACAACCTGGAGCGGTGAGAGTCATTTTTATTTCCACAAATTTTCCGTTCTTTCTATCTACGATATTTAAATCGTAGATGAGTCCAAGATCAACGATATTTACCGGGATCTCTGGATCATAACAAGTTTTGAGTTGATCCCAAACTTGTTGTTCAGAAAAAGCCTCTGGCTTTGCTGATGATTTTTCATGTTCAATTTCTAATCCCAAGGCATCGGCGTTTTCTGCGGTAATCTGGGCCATGTTGCCATTGACCAGGACCGTGTAATTCCCACCCAATGCTTGGGTTATCCTGACTTGGTTCCCTGCTAATAGTTTCACTTCATCCCCTGAAGGTACCATATAGGCATCTACATCCCGAAGCAGGCGAATGACCTCGTTCGGTACGCTGGTTGTCATGATACGAGTCCCTGTATTTTTTCCACGGCACTGGAAAATCCGGTTGTCCGCTGGTTGGTAACTGATCCAATCAGTCCGATTGAATTTAAAATCGTGGTTCCATCCACGGATTGGATTTCAGCGGCTGTTTGACCACTAAATATTTTTACCAGAAGAGTGAGCAGTCCTTTTACGATCATTGCATCAGAATCTGTGCGAAAATGGAAAGCGTTATTTTCCTGTTTTTCTGCCAAAACCCACGCTTGGGAAGTACATCCATACACTTTATTTTTTTCAGTCTTTTCAGATTCAGAAAGGCCTTCTGATTCTTTTGCCATATCCATGAGTTGGATAAATTTTTCTTTAGGGTCATCAAAAATAGAAAAAAGTTCGTTTAATTCCTGAAGTGTTTCCTGGATGGTCATGACGGGTCACTTCAATTAAGCCAATTATTGAAGCGTTTCATGATGAATGATCGCACTTTTTCATTTTGAATTGTATCAAAACATTCTGTTGCAAAGCCTCTTACGAGGAGTGATTTAGCCATTCTCAAGTCCAGTCCACGAGACCTGAGATAGAACAGAGAATCAGCATCCAACTCACCGGTGGTGGATCCATGGGTACAGCGTACATCATCAGCATGGATTTCCAGTTGTGGATTAGAATTCATCAGAGCATCTTTGGATAATAATAAATTCTTGTTGGATTGGCTGGCATCCGTTTTTTGTGCATTTTTCTGAACGATAGTGCGTCCATTAAATGTGCCAGATGATTTTTCCCGGAGGACCGATTTAAATAGCTGGGAACTGGTACAGTGGGGAACCTTATGTTCAACAATGATGTAGTTGCTTAGGTGCTGTTTACCATGGGATAGGGCCAGGCCATTTAATGCGCAGTTCGCGCCCTGTCCGTTCAGGTGTACATTAATATTGGTTCGTCCCATTTTACTGCCATCGGTAAACTGGGTAAAGGCGTATTGGCTGTCCGTTTCTTGTTTTATTTTGAGATTACCCATATTTTGGGTTGTAGTGGAATTGGATTGAATTCGGATGTGATCCAAGGAAGCATTTACACCTATGGATGCGAAGAAGGAAGCATTCTGGAAAAAAGAAGCTGCATCTCCGACATGGTGTTCAATAAAAGTGAAAGAAGAAGAATCACCCATATCCAGGTAAATACGAGGATTAGACATAATACTTTCTTCGCCATTTGAGATAAAAAGAATCCGAACTGGGATTTTCACATTCGTATCCTGACTTATAACGAAAGACACCCCACTATCCATAAAAGCTGTATTTAAGTGATCGAAAGGTGAATCTTCCAAAGATTCAACTTCATTAGAATTTTTCTCAAAATAATCAAGGCTGCTTAATAGTTGAACACCATCAGGAACAGTCGATATTGCTTTTTGATAGTGTCCATTATAGATCACAATCGTATTTATATTCTCTATTTCATATGGGTTAATCTCTGGTGAAAACTTTGGGGCATCCGGTATTTCAGAGAGCCTAAATGGTTCAGTCACTAGTGTTGACAAATTGGTGTATTGCCAATTTTCCCATTTTTGGGTAGGAAAGCCTGTTTTGAAAAAATTTTCAAATGCATCTTTACGCATGGGACGAACCACATCCGTGATATAATCCCGGTTCAGTATTTTATCAAATTCGGTCCGATAGTTGGAGAGATTCATGCTTCCAGCCAACGGTATCCTTTTTCTTCCAGTTCCAAGGCCAGGTCTTTTTCACCGGATTTCATAATCTGTCCATCGATCAGTACGTGAACAAAATCAGGCTCAATATATTTCAAAAGACGCTGGTAATGTGTAATGACCAGGAAAGACCTATTGGCATCTCTGTATTTATTTACACCTGCAGCCACAATTTTGAGCGCATCAATATCCAGCCCGGAATCGGTTTCATCTAGGATAGAAAGCGTTGGCTCCAATGTTAGCATTTGCAGAATCTCGTTTCTTTTCTTCTCGCCACCGGAAAATCCCTGATTCACTGCCCGTTGAAGGTATTTCGGATCCATATCCACTTCGGCCAGTTTTTCTTTGATCAATTTTAAAAAACCTGCAGCATCCAGTTCCTTTTCACCATTGTGTTTTCGTTTTGCATTCAAGGCCGCTTTTAAAAAATAGGTATTGTTTACTCCTGGAATCACCACTGGATATTGAAAAGACATGAAGATACCTGATAGGGCACGATCTTCCGGTGACCAATCCAGGATGGACTCTCCATTATAAAAAATATCACCTGCAATGATGCCATAACCGTCCTTACCTGCGATCACATTTGCCAGTGTGCTTTTCCCAGAGCCGTTTCGTCCCATGATGGCGTGCATTTCTCCGGGCATGATTGTAAGGTTAATCCCTTTTAAAATAGACTTATCTTCTACATCAATATGGAGATTTTCTATTTTTAGCATGATCTGTTAACCCACACTTCCTTCCAGACTAACTTCCATAAGTTTTCCCGCTTCCACAGCAAACTCCATGGGTAATTCATTGAAAACATCTTTGCAAAAGCCGTTAACGATCATGGAAACAGCGTCTTCTGTTGAAATACCACGCTGGTTACAATAAAATAGCTGATCTTCACCGATATTGGAAGTAGTGGCTTCATGTTCCATCTGTGCTGATGGGTTTCGGACATCAATATAGGGAAAGGTATGTGCACCGCACTGATCCCCAATCAGTATTGAATCGCACTGCGAAAAGTTGCGTGCATTTTCGGCCCCTTTCATGATCTTTACATTACCGCGGTAGGTTTGCTGACCTTTCCCAGCGGAAATTCCCTTAGAAATAATGGTGCTCTTTGTGTTTTTCCCCATGTGGATCATTTTAGTTCCCGTATCTGCCTGCTGGTAATTATTGGATACTGCCACGGAATAAAATTCACCCACTGAATTATCTCCTTTTAAAATACAACTGGGATATTTCCAGGTGATGGCTGAGCCAGTCTCTACCTGGGTCCAAGAGATGCGGGAGTTTTCTTCAAGACAGGTACCACGCTTGGTCACAAAATTATAGATGCCGCCAGCCCCGGTTTCCGGGTGGCCCGGGTACCAATTTTGAACGGTAGAATATTTGATGGTTGCATTTTTATGGGCCACCAGTTCAACCACAGCTGCATGCAGTTGATTTTCATCACGCATAGGTGCCGTGCACCCTTCTAGATAACTCACATGACTACCTTCATCGGCTACAATAAGGGTTCGTTCAAACTGTCCGGTCTTGGCTTCGTTTATTCGGAAGTAGGTAGATAGTTCCATGGGACAGCGGACACCTTTGGGGATGTATACAAAAGAGCCATCGCTAAAAACTGCGGAATTCATTGTCGCGAAATAATTGTCAGTATAAGGAACGACAGTTCCCAGATATTTTTTAATAAGGCCTGGATGATTTTTCACCGCTTCTGAGAAACTGCAAAAAATAACACCTGCTTTTTTTAGCTCCTCTTTAAAAGTAGTGGTCACAGAAACACTATCAAAGACTGCGTCTACGGCCACACCGGAAAGCATTTTCTGTTCTTCCAGGGGGATGCCAAGCTTGTCGTATGTAGCCAAAAGATCAGGATCTACTTCGTCTAGACTGGAAAGTTCTTTTTTCTTTGGCTGTGAAAAATAACTGATGGCTTGGTAATCAATTTTAGGATAGGTCACATTAGCCCACTGTGGTTCTTCCATTTTAAGCCAGTGTCTGTAGGCTTTTAGCCGCCACTCAAGCAACCATTCCGGTTCTTCCTTTTTTGCGGAAATAGTCCGGATAATATTTTCATCTAGTCCTGGTGGAAGGGTTTCTGATTCAATATTTGTAACGAACCCGTACTCATAATCTGCCTTTAACTTGGCATCAATAATCTGTTGCTCGTTGGACATTAGAATTTAAATTTATTTTTGTTTCGAGGGAGCTTTTAGGCGGAAAAGCTCGTCCCGCAGCCGCAAGTACGATCAGCATTGGGATTTTTAATTTGAAATCCACCATTGAGCAGATCGTTCGAATAGTCTACTTCAACATCTTTTAAATAAAGCCAACTTTTTAAGTCACACACTATTTTTAGTCCATTGGATTCAAATACTTTATCAAATTCCTGCTGCTGTTTATCAAAATCCATTTTATAGGTCATACCAGAACAGCCGCCGCCCTCCACAGACATGCGCAGAATTTGGTTTTCATCGCCGGCGGATTTCATAGCTATCTTCAGTTGTTTAACTGCTTTTTCTGTTACAGTAATAACTGCGTTTTGAAAATCTTGCTGTTGGTTTTGAATGGTTTTTGGGTTTTGCAATTTTTCGTTCATTATTCCCACTCCGTTTTAATTTCTGGTTCATTTTTGGGTACCGGGGTTGGGTTAAATCCCAGTTTTTCCCGGGCATCAGCACTCATCATTTCGGGGTTCCATGGTGGATCAAAGGTAACATTTACATCTACATCTTTAACTAGCTCGAGGCTGGAAATTTTTTCTTTAATATCATTTGCCATGTGTTGACCCATACCACAGCCTGGTGTGGTAAGCGACATAGTAATAAAAACATCTGTTTTATTATCTTCCGCATCTTGAAGATTGATGTCATAAATAAGACCTAGGTTCCACAAGTCCACTGGAATCTCTGGATCCACACACTGTTTGAGCATTTCTATAATATTATCTTTTAAACTCATATTAGGTAGTGATATCAGCTAGAGTCATTTGATTCAGCATGGATCTGATGGAGTCGTTAATACGATTAATAGGTGTTCGAATATTGCAGCTATTGAGTTGAATGCAATTAGTATCAAAATAACAATCCATCAAGCCTACTGGTCCTTCCAGTATCTCAAAAAATCTAGTCATATTTATGGTGTTTGTGTCTGCTGAAATCCTATATCCTCCTGTAGGGCCTTTCACTGCTTGGATGATTTTTTCCCGGGCCAGCTTCTGTAGTGTTTTGGCAAGTAATTCCTGCGGAATACCATATTGTTCAGCAATCTCCTTGGCAGAAGCCAATTGGCCAGTTTCTTTTTGCTGCAAGTGCCCCAAGGCGATAAGAGCATATTCAACTTTTCGTGTAATTTTCAACATAGCAATAAATTTAGAACAGTAACTTATTTTACGGGAATTATAATATCAAGAAATATATACGACAATTTAAGTCGTATTTATTTCTTTTAATCATTCAATAAACTTTTTGTGTTTCAATATTGATTTAATTATTATTACCGTTTTTATGATAAGCCGAAACAATATATTTACAGTAATTATATTATTATTATACCTTGGTTGCGGAGGGAATCTTTCAACATATAATGGCAAAGATTTTGATACATTACAGTTATTTGATGATGCCGTAGAGTTTATGTTATCGAATCGTTATCATCAAGCCATACCCTTGCTGGAAAAAGCTATTACCCATAAAAAAAGATTTTTCACATATTCATCTTAATCTGGCTATTTGTTATAGGAAGACAGGATATAATAATAAAGCAATCGAATATTTTAATTCTGCACTTGTTTTAAATCCAAAACTATATAGTGCTTATTATAATCGCAGTATTATATATAGTCGTTTGGGAAAGTATGAAGAATCCAAGAAGGACCTACAACAATTAGGCAATAGTTTCGAATCGGAAGTTGAACTTTTTTTATCGAGTTAACTTTTTTCTTCGAAAACGGTTATGAGAGAAATTCTACCAAGCCTTTTGGAATATTAGAAAAGATCAGTTGATACTTTGCATGAATGTTAACTGTTATTGCGGTGTGCGATTCAATGATTAACGTAGATTAACGATTCCCGCCGTTCAATAATTTTTCCAACCTGAAACCCAGCATCAAATGAAACCATAAATTTTTCAGCATCTCCCTGCGGTAGAGAAATCAGCAGACCACCTGAAGTTTGGGCGTCTGCCGCTAGGAGTTGTTCCACTTCCGTAAGCTGTGGGTTAAATTTGGTATAATTTTTTATATAATCCAGATTCTGGCGAGTGCCGCCTGCAATCATACCCGCTCCGGCTAGCTCCCGGACACCGGGTAGAAATTTAAGATTATTAAAATCTATACTACCTGAAACATTGCTCGCCCGGCACATTTCCTGTAAATGACCTAGCAAACCATATCCGGTTACATCTGTAACGGCGTTAATCTCCAATCCTTGCAATGCCTGAGCTGCATCATTATTTAGTGTGGACATGGATTCAATTGCGGCAAACACACTTTTTTCCGGTGCAGTTTCTTTTTTTATAGCTGTGGATATAATACCTGTCCCAAGGGCTTTGGTAAGTATAAGAGAATCTCCCGACTGTGCCCCGGAATTGGTCCACATATTTTCTTCATCTATTTCTCCGGTAACCACCAATCCATATTTTGGTTCTTTATCATCGATAGAATGACCGCCTACAATAGGAACCCCAGCTTCATAAGCTTTGTCTGCACCGCCCTGTAATATCTCTATTAAAATTGATTTGGGAAGTTCTTTAATCGGGAAACACACAATATTTAGGGCGAACAGCGGTTTCCCACCCATAGCATAAATATCGGAAAGTGCATTGGCAGCAGCAATCTGTCCGAATTTGTACGGATCATCCACCACGGGGGTGAAAAAATCTATTGTCTGGATCAATGTACTGCCATTTTTCAGTCGTACTGCGGCGGCATCGTCAGCGCTTTCATAACCCAGAACGACGGAATCACTAGTCGGCATATTTACATCACCCAGAACTTGGGTTAGGTCACTCGGACCAATTTTGCAAGCTCAGCCGGAACCGTGACTTAAAGTAGTGAGTCTTATTTTATCTTTATCAGTCATAAATAAATTTATAATAGGTATTTCCTGGTTCAGGATGTAAAGATTAGTTAATGTATGCCAGATTTGGTGATGAACTTCTCAGGATTCGTCTTCAGCTAGGGTAATCAATCCGTCCTGCGGGGTTAATGTAAAATCTTCTCCTTTATCCGGAATTAAGGAAACACCAAAAAATTTATCCTTGTCTCCTTGGTGGGCGTGGAGCTGAATCCCCAGGCATATTTCTTGTCTAAGCAGAGCAGCTTGGGTACACTCCCCGTATGGCAAAGTAATGGATTCCTGACCATCAAAAGAGAAATAATAATTTGCTGGTTTGATGTACAATTCACTTCCTTCAGCCTGAAAAAGGTCATCGTATACATCTAGGGCTAAGGGCTCTTCTGAGACTTGGGCCATGATCTGGGAGACGAACTGGTTAGAGACCATAAAATCTTCTACACCGCTATTTAATATAATATCAATATTTTCACTGTCCATGACCTCAGTAATTAGTTTCGGCCATTTATCAACTCCGGATTCCCGCAAGATCTGACGGATACGAATCAATAGGGAAATTACATAGGCGTCCATTTCTTCAATGGTAGTTCCGCCGGGAGATAAGATCAGCAGGCTGTCAAAATTTGTGGGTTCTAGATTATTGAGGGCATTAAGGTCATTTAAATCCACTTGTTTCATGGCCAGATTAAGATCGGGATAATTGTTTTGAAGCTCAACTAGAAAAGATTCCATCTCCTCGGTTTTCTCGGGATTGTAGGCGATGATTTCTGAACCGGTAGGTACATATGTGCAAAGTTTTTCGATAATTATAGCTGCTTTAGGTGTCCAGTTCAATAGGGCTACACGCTGGGTGCGCAGGTTGGTATCCACCTGAGGTAATTCTAAAACTTGAGGCTGTTGAACTGGTTCTTCAAAATAAAATATGGTAGAGTCATCTTCAGCGAATACAATCAATTCATCCTCATCCGTAACCTTTGTTTCCGAAGGAGGGTTAAGCACGATTTTACCTTCTGCAGTATGAATGCCCATTGGTGTACTGCTTTTGAAACGGTTAATACTTTCCCCAAAGGTCAATGGTCCACCCCAGCCATCATCAGGTTGGTAAAAATAGAATTCGTTGCCATCAAAGCCTACCATATCGCTGTAAACCACGGATAGGCCATTACGGCTCAGGGCTAACTGGGCGATCATCCTGGATAAAACACTGACCTCATTTAATGCTTTGACCGTCCCTGTAGTGATATTCTCGGCAAGGTCTCGATCTCGGTCAGAGTGAATCTCACAAACAATGGGCGGATGTTCATCGCCGTCAGAAACTGCAATGATGGACATGATGGATTTCAGCACTAAGGCATCGGCAAGTTTCAGTTCGTTTTCCGGACGCCAACTGGCAGCAGAGTTCATAACAATGATAGACTTCGCACGCTCGGCTTGAACTTTTTTCAGATTATTAATATTAG
>CEUZ01290240.1_pt1 | contig 18454 bp, 23 predicted proteins | sample 361511 | NCBI WGS metagenome assembly CEUZ01 (sample SAMEA2622822, study PRJEB7988) | marine metagenome | biome: marine biome (ENVO:00000447); feature: surface water layer (ENVO:00002042); material: "saline water (ENVO:00002010), including plankton (ENVO:xxxxxxxx)" | depth 5 m
CCGAATCAAGGTTTATTTGGAAAGTTGTAGCAGTTTCATTAGATACCCAAAATCTTTTATCTTGTGTATCGGTTTTACCGGTAAGTAATACAGAATTCGGAATCTTACCTAAATTATGCGTTACAACTTTTGTTGTTTGGCCTGATGTTATTTCGGTATTGCCGACAGTTTCTGTTGTGACATTATTTGAAGGTTGAGCAATCAAATAAAGAGCTCCCACAAAAAGGATTATCGCTATTCCTATTACAGCTCTTGAATTCACTTTATCTCTCCCTTTTTACCTTGTTACGGAATCTTGTAATTCGCGTCTATTTTAATTACGAAATCACTTCAAAAAGTCCGACTCCAGGGCGAACTAATTCGTAATTTAGCTATGAATTTATACCCTTTTTCCTCTTTTGCGTTTCCCTTTTTTCCTAACAAAAAAATTAAGGTTCCTACCAACTCTTGACGCAACGGCCCCAAGATCTAACTCACTTTGGGTGCTCGGTTGGTTGTCATATTCAATTACTGTAAAACTCTTTTTTGCGGATCCTTTACCGCTAATATTTGGGATCCTTGAATCGGGCCTATAACTCAACTTTTGGGTTTTCTTAGTCCGGAGATTATGGACTACAAATTGTGGTTTACCATGCAATTTACCCATTCTAAATCCAATGGTTCTTGGGTTTGGAGTTTGAGCCGATTTGCGAGCTCCCACCACTAAAGGCCTCATTCTTTTCGGCCCACCCCTTGGAGGTAATTTCCCCCTTTTTCCCTCATCAGTATTTGTCCTTGTTGGAGTTGTTTCTTTTACGGTTGCCGGATCGGTTGGAGTTTTTTTCGGATCCGGAATTGGTTTAGGATCCGGAGTAGGATCAGTAACCGGATCAGTAACCGGAGTGATTTCCGGAGTTTTAGTAGGCTCTCCAATATTAGTATCTTGGGTATCTTGTCCGGTTCCGGTATCTTGTCCGGTTGCGGTATCTTGTCCGGTTCCGGTATCTCCTCCCCCTCCTTTTCCGGTTCCGGTTGGGCCTCCCCCTCCTTTTCCCTCCTCCTCATCACCTTTTGTTGTTTCCGGATCGGTAAAAGGAGTTGTAATCGGAGTTGTAATCGGAGTGCCAACCTCAGTTTCGGTTTCACCTAATTGATTTTGCCTCTCCCCTACCCCTAAATTATCTAGGCCACTTGTATTGTTAAAGATCTGAGGATCCGTTTTGGAAAGTCCGGAAACAGAGGGGGGGGTAACTCCCTCTGATTGGGAGGCCGGAGCAATATTCGGATCCCCAGTAGGAGTAGTGGTTTGAGGAGTTTGATTGTCCGTAAAGGGATCTACATCCGTTGGTAAAATGATTGGGTTTTTTTGTCCACTAGGTCCCACAACACTATCAGGTTGTGTAAATTTTTTAGTGGTTTGTCCTCCAACCTTTACACCGCCTCCGGTTGGTGCATCTAAAGGCTTTAACGGAGTATCCGGCCCACCACCACCACCACCATTTTTGTCATACCAATTCCCCTGATCGGGTTTGTCTTGACCAAACTTTTTAGTCTTATCAACTTTAAAATCGTAGGGGGAAATTTTTCCGGCATCAACATCTTGTTTGGCTGAAAATTTTAAAAAGTTGAGTTTCTTTTGGAGCTCATACATATCAGGGCTCCAAAGTTTTTTATCATTGGGGAAATTTTTCCTAACTCTATCTAATGTTTGAATGGTTTCAATTTTGGATAAAACATCACCTTTTTTTAGATGATCCAATTCGGTAATAACCTCTAAAGTCAACCGGTCATTTACTCTAGCTCGATCAAATACATCAGCCGGATTATCTAAACTGTTATCTAGCCTTTTAGATTCTGTTATCAGGTCATCTAACCTGTTTTGTAAAATCGTAATTTGGCCTTTAACATTTTCATCAACCGCCCCCAAATCTTGTAATAGATCCAAACCTTTTTTAGAGGTGTTTTTTATATTCGATAATGGGTCGCTAATATCCTCTAAACCTTTTCGGGATCTTGAAGGATTTTCAATATCTAAAACATTATCCAAAATTTCATCAGAAGTTTTAATAACCTTGTCTTTAGCTTTTACTAAATCAGGGGAGGTATCGAGAGCTCCCAATACGGATCTTTGAGTGTTTGTTACAACCTCCTCCCCTATTGGGAGATTTTTAATATTTGCAACCCTCTCATCTAATTTTTTTGCATGGGAGGAAACCGCATTTAATAATTCATTTTCGGCATCTAAAACCGCTAATCTTTGAGAGTCTAATTTAGCGGATACTTTTTTAGCCTCCGCTTTTGCATACAGGTCATAGGTGGTTTCAATTTCGTCTAGGCCTGATCCGGCAGTCCTTACTTTTGGTTTTGCTAGATCAGGTACGGAGATAGTTTTAAAACCGCCATCCGGTACATTTTTTAATACACCATCATCTAAATAAACAGAATAACCACCGACTTCATCAAATTCGGCTGATGGGAGGTTTTTACTTTGCTTTTTGAGTTGTTCGTATTTAATGAGCTCATTTGCGTAAGTTTCTTGTTTATTGGCAACATTGTTAACCGAGGATCCTAACTTATTGTCAAACTCTTTAACGGTATCAATCACTAGGGCTTTTTTAGCCTGATTTGCCTGATCGATAGCTTTACTGCCACCGGTTAAAGCTCTAATTGGAATAAACGGAGTAAGAAGATCTACAGCATCTAAAGCAATAGATAGAGATCTCCCTTTATTGCTCATATTATCCCAATGGTAAACGGTTCCGGCTATCGGTACATATCCAATGGAACCACCTACCATAGCATCCGAGAATTGTTTCCTTTCAGCGTCTTTAGCTTTTTGTTCTTTGATAAATAAATCTTCACTAAGTGGAGATTCTTTACCGCCTGTAAAGCCCGACCAAAAACCGACACTACCTCCCCCGAAAGCCTCCTCCGGTATACCAAATTGTTCTACATCATCTCTAAATGTCCGGCCCTTAAATTTCCCTTGATTATCATAAAGTTGAGGGTTCTTTTCTTTAAATTCGGCTTTGTATTTAGCATCCTCCTCGGCCTTCTTTTTAGCCTTCTCCTCCCTTTCCTTTTCCTCTCTAGCCTTTTGCTCCTCATACTTCTTTTTAAATCGATCCGGTACAGGCCTACCAAAATTTCTGTTTTGCTTTTTTGATTCGGTTATTTTTCTTTTTGCACCTTGGTCAATTTGAAATTGGCTCTCAAAATCAACTGCCATAACTAAGCTCCTATTTTGAAGAATGAGGCTAGGCCGGAGAGAGAGTTACTTACAAAACTCAACATGGCACTAGCTGATGATATTAAGAGTGGCCCAATTGTTGTCACGAGTCCCCAAATAAGAAGGCCCATTACAGGCAATCCGACTATTAATCTAAAGAGGTTTCCTACCGTATTATCAAGAAACCAAAAATCCCAAATAGCAAGGTGATATACCGAGCTGAACCAACTTAGATTTGGCAATGGAATTGAGATCCCGATTACGGTATACATTTTTAGTACATCAAGGCTTAAAGCTACGTTCATATGGCTTGCTTTTGTCGCATTGCTTAAACCGGCTCCTATGCCATCCATAAGCATTAAAACAACCCATATAAATATGAACCAAGCATATGTTTTACCACCCATATTTCACGATCCCTTTGTGAAAAAACAGGTAAGATTTGTGACTAGAATTAGTGGTTAAATTCCAGGCATTGCTATAAAAATCTTTTACCATTTTTTAAGCCTTCCAATACTGATGAATACTTATAGAGCCCATAGCCCATAATGCGTAAAAAAGTAGGAACCAATAACTTAGTCCGGCAATTAATGTAATGAATCCCAAAACCACCCCACCGACAATCGCAACAATGGTTAAAGAGGGTATGAATTTAAACATTTTGGATCCTAAAATTGTTGCCACTAAAGTTGCCAACAATAACCACCAAACACCTTGAGGCATACCTGAATTTTCATCAGCTAAAAATAGTCCGGCAAGGAATGGGGAGTGCTCCCCTTGAACGCAATTCGGATCCACCTGTAGACCGGTAGTTGGATCTATCTCACAAAGTGCGGATACAGCTCCGGAGGCTATTTGACTCTCTAAAAATGTTGAAGTGGGAGTTAGAAAAGTTGCTATCGGTACAGCTCCCACCATATTTGCTACGGTTTCGGTTCCGGTTCCGGCCGGCACATCATCCGTTACTTGAAGGCCCCCAACCGTAGTTGTTATATCGGTTGTATCGGCTATCAAATTATATATAGCGTTATTACCATTGCCGGATTGATCCGCAATGGATCCGGCATAAGTCCAAGAATTGCTAATATCTCCTATTTGAGTATTAGTGTTATGTGACGGCTCAAACGCTAACTGCAAAGCGTATGTCGGGTTTGTTATATCGGTGGATCCGATTTTTACATCATCTACCCAACCGGCAATACTTTCCCCTATAACAATAGAGTTACTTGTATTAGTAATATCACCACTAAGAGTACTTGAACCGACCTCAACACCATCTACATAAAGTTTTACATCAGGTTTATCGAAAGTAAGTTTTATATCGTAATTTTGATCTTTAACAAGAGGGTTGCCAGTAGATACTACATTGGCTGTCGAGGCCACCATTTGTTCAGCAAAATAATTAACCTGTAACCAATGTGCGAGGACATAAATTCTTGTATTGTAAGAACCCCACTTTAGAGTAGTCCACCAATGGTTTACATCCTCTACAGTTGTACAGGTGCATTGGGTTCCTACATAGTCATACATATCTTGAAAACCATAATTCCAAGGTGTGGTCATAGTTTGACCGTATTTAGGGTGTGATTGGTCTGTAGTCGGATGGGTAAAATTTGCAAATGCACCTGTCCAACTCTGGTCACTTCCGTAATGCCAAATAGTACCGGCATAATGACCCCCGAATCCACCTTGTCCAGATAAAGTTTTTGAACCGGTTTTAGTGCTTCCCCAAGAACCCAAATTATTAAACATACTTGGTGTTGTTTCGGGATCAGCCCCATAATGGATTTCAAATTGATCCCAATTTGTGGAGGAACCGTTATAGTTATCTGTTTGGTATAAGAGGTGGTTTTTAACGCCTAAAATCTTTATGTTTTGCAGTCCAGTTTCATCAAAATCAGCGTGTCTGTAACCTACATAACAAGTCCAAGAGTTACCACCTTGGTAATTAGGCAAAATAAAAGCTCTGTTCGGAGCCATCCAAGCATCTTTAGCATTGTGGGTAGTAATGTTTACAGAGTCAAAAGGGTTCGTAGCACTTTGGAAAAGAGTGTCGGTGTAACTACCCAACTGATTATTGTCATAGAGAGGATTGTTGTTATATGAATTCATATCGGTTATATCGGCTACGGCTAGATTTTCCTCCCAACCTGAATGTAAGGAAGAGTGCATAACAGCGTTAAGGTAGCTACCACCACCGCTAAAAGGCGTATTCATGTTGGCTTGAATTCCGTTGTTGTGTGTGTGGTAAGCCGGATAATGACGGTCATACCACTCTTGTGATTGTTGGTCGGAATCATTCCAAGGGTTCATAGTTTGAAGGGTCAGATATCCCCAAGGATGATTTGAGAAATTATTCCAATCGGCTCTGCCGATATCATTCCAATAAACGATTGTATGATTTACGAAATTATCTTCTGTATAGTAATTGTTGGGATCATCCTTGAGATGAATCATCTCTGCCCCAAAACTGGATGAGTTGTTGTATCCGTTGTACTGATTTACTGTATAGCCTTCATGGTTATACACCCCCTCAACATCTATGCCATTTACTACATCAGCCCAAGGGCCCTTGCGAGGCATTGATGCAATCCCAGTATGACCATCAAGAACACCCATCAACTCTTTGTCGAGTGCATACAGGTATTTGGCATTGTAGTCAAAAGCCCCTGTCCAATAATAGCTATTGTCCATAAAGGCTTGATCCCATGCCGGATTGTTAGTATCCCAACCCGCATTTGTACGCCATTTGGTCTCGCAGTTGTAACTACCAAATCCGGCCCATTGGGTAACCATACCGCTACCTTGGTTGTTTTGAGGGTTAGAATGGTTATATGTAGGACTTGGAGCCGGTAGAAGGTTTTGGGTTGACCAAATTTCCTCAGTAGTGCTTGATTCTAAATCAGCTTTTAAAACACCGTTATCTAAATAAACCCTGTATTCACCTTGTTTAAAAAATATTTCTTGGGTTCCGGTTGGATCCTCTTTTAATTCTATGGTGGCCTCTAAAGTTAAATGATCCACTATATCTAAAGAAGCTGAATCAGCAACGGTTATATCGTCATTTGTAGTTCCCCCAAGAGGAAATTTATGAGTTGCCGGATTAGCATTAAATGTATATAGCTTTAATTGCTTAGAAGTTCCTTTATCGACCTCGGTATACCAAAAAAACGGAACCGCATTAGAGCTTATATTTGTACCAATTCCTCCAACCTCTACCGAATTTTGATCGGTAAATAAAATGTCTCCGGCAGTTGAATTTACAAATGAGCCATCTATTAAATTTTTAGGGTTCATATTTATTGGAAGTGGGCCCTCAAAATCTGTAGTAGTGGAGCCATTTGTTACAGATATTGTCGAGCTCGATCCAAACGTACTAGGGGCCGGTGAATCTCCATAAACCGGTTGAGCAAATAAGAGCATTACGAAACCCATCAAAAATGCTAGTTTCCATTTACGAAACCCCTTCAAAAAGTTCAACTCCAGGTTGAGCGAATTCGTAAAGTTAGCTTTAAATAATCGCATTTTCATTAACCAAATACCCGATTGAATACCGGTGCGGATCCGGCAACTAAAAGCATTGCTAAAATAACCAAAACTATCGCCATTGGCATTGCGCCCATCAGGGCTGAACAAAAGAGAATTGGGCCGGCAAAAATAACCAATGTCATTGGCTCCCCATCAACCCTCTTAACCATTAATGCTGTAGCTCCCATAATCACAACAACCATTAATAACCTTGTTGCGTTAAAAGGGAGCCCGAAACCCTCTCCCAAGGCTTTTAAATCTTGAGTCATTACGGAATCTTCTCCGGCAGTTGCCGAATACCAAGTTGCTACAACATTAGATGCTGAACCGGAGCTGGCTAAACCTTGACAACTAACAGTTACTCTATCGGTTTGATTTAACGTACATAGGGAGGTTATATCGCCGGTTCCGGCCCGATCTAATGTCATAGATGTTGTATTGGGGTAAAAATGTCTTGTTGGTAGTGTGAAATTTGCAGTTGTTGAATTGGCCTTTACACCATCAATAAAGGTTGTATTTTGAACCGGTACAGCAACTCCCCCAACACTCAAACTTTTAAAGGAGTGGTCATCCGTTGTTACTTTGGTTTGGGAGATCTCAAAAGCATCCGGTGCTACCCCTTGAAGTAAAGGAAAAGCATACCCAACTAAAACCATCCCAAGGGGGGTAATTCCCCTACTCGATACATAAGATCCTTGGTCTATATCAGGGTTGGCAGTTTCAAGGCCTCTCAGGAGTGCCGGTAGATCATCCGTTAGCTCTTCTGCTGTATCCTCTAAATTATTTGAGCTATTCCAATTTACACCGGAAAAATCACTCATAGAGTTAGCAAATAGCATTGGATTTGTCTCAAGGGAAACAACTGCTGATGAATCATTAAAAGGCATTGCCGAGGATGTTTGAGCAGTCCAATAAAAAGCTCCGAGAGAATATCCAACTACAGGAGGGTTCTGTTGTTTAACACCGGCCCCACCGACTTTAGAAGTAGCTATTGATGCTGTACGGCCTAAAGATTGATCTCCGGTTGGGATATTTTCAACTACAGCATATGTATAAAGTATTAATCTATCGTCATCCGTTAGTACGTGTCTGTACCCCTCTACCGAGATAACATCCAATAGGGTGATAGTTACAGCTCCCTCTACGCTCTCCCATGAGCCATAGCTAGAGGCAAACCCAATTGCCGAGATTGCGATTGCGAGTAATGTAAAGAGCCTGATCCGCAAGTTAAAACCTCATAGATCTCATCAAATATACCTAAGTCATTAGATAACTTAATAAGACTGATTAGTTGTTTTTTTGTTGGAGGTTTCTTACCAGATCTATATTTCCAAAAGTGCTGATAGTTGTCTTCTCCCATAGCTTTACAGGCCCTGATATTTGATAGTTGTCCTCTACTACAAAGAAGGTCAAAAGCTCTAGGAAAATTATCTTGTAAATCCGCATCAAACTTTGGTTGAAATCTAGCCAAAAGAAACCTCCAAGCTATTTATATATGGCCCTTCTATTGTGGGGGAGTCGTTCATATGACCGACTCCCCTATTTTAATAAGTTTTATAAGAATTGGTTCTAATAGAGTCGGCAAGGGGCTTTGTTCACTCTATAAAAACAAACTTTTTTCTTATAGGAGGAAAAAAATGAAAGGTGTATTTGGACTTGTCCTTGCCACTATAGTAGGACTGTTGGCAGTCACCATAATCGCAGTCCCAACCACGAGTGCGAGCACGACAGCCGGAAGTACAACCGGATCCTTCACTTCAAGTGGAACCGGAACCGGAGATGTAACTCTCGGTAGTGCTCATTGGAGAGCCTCAACAACCGATATGTCGGTTAGTTGTACTCCATCCGGTGGATCAGCATCAGACGTAACCTCCGGTGCGTCTTTGAATTCGGCTAGAACCGTAGTTGCACTAACTGGATTAACGGCCTCAACCGCATATTCCTGTACCGTTACATATCTGGCTGAAATTTCAGATTCTACGGTTGGAATAGTTCTGAAAATTGTTCCATTCCTACTGCTAATCGGCTCCATATCGGCCTCATTCGGAGGAGCATATCTTGGAGTTAAAGGCGGTATGGGAAGTGGATCCGGAGCCGGTGCTCTCAAAGAAATGATCCCACTTTTGGTGGCCATAATTTTAATCCCAGTCGTGATTTCTTTTGCCGATTTAGTGTCCACGACATATACGGATTTGCCCGAATTTATAGGTATATCCGCCATTATCCCTCTTGTAACAATCAGCTACGTTCTCGGTATTCTCGGCTCCAGTTTCCAAGCTGTAGCTCCACGAGTCCGATCAGTAATGCGATAGGGAGAAATTCATATGGGGCTCCTCTCAGCTAAAAAGGCAAACACGATAACTGGATACTTGCTCACTCCTCAAAGAGAGATAAAAGAAATTAACGTAGAAGTTGATTCGCCAATGTTAACGTGGAGGCCCAAGGGAGGAGATCCCATGTCATGGCTCTTACAGAAACCTGTGAGGGCCATGATGGGTATAGGGCCGTATGTTTTACTCCGGCCCGATAAATTAGAACCCCTTGCCCCCGACTCTAATCCCGAAGATAAAGTAAACCCTGAGCTCCTCACAAGAGCTTTTAATAAACGTCATGCCGAGGTTACCCAAACTCCTCTAAAAAGTGCTCTTGGGAGCATCCTTATGTTGGATATGGTTTTATGCGGTCTAGCAGTTGTTTTCGGGCTTTTTATTTGCATGATGTTATTTCCCCAAGTTATAGAAATAATGGATTTTGGAGGATAGAAAATGCCTAAAGAAAAAAGCCTAACGGATATTCAATTATCCAACGGTAAAAGGATAATTGAACAAAAAACTGGTGTAAAAGTTGAGATAGTTAGCTCTGGTAGTGGTAGATATTATTTATCTCCGGTTAAATGGCGTAAAGATAAATTCACAAACAAAATGACCATAGACTACGGCGGATCTATGGTGTGGCCCTCAATTAACTTTGGGCGTTTAACTAAAAAAGAGCTTGTAGGCACTATGTTTAGTGCCAGCGATTGGGACATTGTAGATAGACAAATTAAACAGACCGGAACCGCTAAAAAAGATAATAATTTTGTAAAGGCAAATGTTGATGTAAAAGCCGTAAGAGATCGGCATAATGCAGAAGTTAGTAGGAAAAGAAAACTTACTCAAAAGAACTTAGATAGATCAGCTAAAAGGTAATCATTATGGCTTTAGTGAGACATGGGCCTTATTGGGAGGATTTCACAAAGGCCGGAAAAGAAACCTCTGTAACTGGAATGTTAGAGCCAACTAATACTTCCGTAAACATAAAGGATCTTATTTCCTTAAAAGGTTATAAAGGTGAGGATACTCGAATGGATTCTGAGTATTCAAAAAAGAATATAGAACAACTTGCAAAAAGTATTAAAAAACATGGGTTTATTGAGCCCATAATGGTTTTTGTTGAAAAGGATGGGTCGGCAACTATCGGAGAGGGAAATCATAGAATCAGGGCCTCAAAAATAGCCGGTGTAACTGAAATTCCTACAGAAATTAAATGGTTCGGGAATAGCAATAAAAATCCCTCGGTTTGGGGCCGAAAATATATCGACAAATATAAAAAACAATATCCAACCCAAAAGAACTTGGATAAATCAGCTAAAAGATGAAATATAAGTAAAAATGTAAAAATCAGGTTTGTTAAAAAGGGGGGTATCTTGACAACAATAACTGATGAAAAAACCCAGTTATCTAGTTTCTACAAAGAAGGGGTAATAAAGGTTTTTATTTTTAACCAAGGTTGGGTCGAGGATGCCATTATAGAGCTCAAACCTGATGACCCTAAGTTTGTACCACCAAACGCATATTGGCACTTCAAAAATCAAAGTGTCCTAATGATAGAGAAAACTAAAACACTAGATCCTGATCTACCAAAAGCTAACGGATTAATTAGATTCAAACCTCCGGCAACTAAAAGCCGGATACCTTTTAGGATCCAAAAGGTTGATAAAGATCCAGTACCCCAAGTTAGTTCTTGGATTGATCTGCCGGATGGTTTCCATTATGTAACCGCAGAGGCCGTATTTTGGGATGTGGATCAGGTGGAGGAAAACCGAAAAGAGCAATACGAGATGACCGATAAAGATTGGTTGAGTAAGTTGGCCTCCGGTGCTTTAAACAGTTCTTATAACCATATTTCCCCAAGAGAATTTGGATTAGATATGGGAATGGAGGGTTACGGAGAAGTTGTTACAAAATCAAGGACTGCCAATATTGCAAAGAGTTTAAAAAGCCTTCATTTATGGGCCCTAGCAATAATGGTTATTGGTCTTCTTATGTTGATCTTATTAACTGCCGGAGGAGCTTAATGACAAGTGAAAATAATTACTCAACTATGCCGGAGGATGCCGGAGATTTTATGCAATATGCGTTGGCAAACGCTAGGGAATTTTTAAAACCGCATGAGTCTTTTGAGCAAATATTTATTGCCGGTAGATTAAATGAGGAGGAGGCAAACGCATTTATTCAGCATCAAATGTTGGGTATGAAATATAGATCCGGTATTGCTGTACAGGAAACTATATTAAGAGCAATGGCCCCTACCGGTAGAAATGGTGAGGCTCGACTTGAAGCCAAGGAAGTTGCCGGTAATCAAATCTCTACGAGAGGCTATGATGGGGTCGAGAGAAGAGAGGGAAAATGGGGCGGTATGTTTAAAAGAAAAAAAGAGGATAAAGACGAAAATTCATAGCTAAATTACGAATTCCATCGCCCTGGATTTGAACTTTTTGAAGGCATTTCGTAATTGAAATAGACGCAAATTAAAAGATTCCGTAACAAGGTAAATATGCCAATCCAATTAGGACAAATACTCTTTAATCCAAAAGAGTCTAAACAGAGCCAAGAGACACATGGGGTCTATTGTTTCGTAGGCCCTCCGGCCTCCGGTAAAACCTTGCTTGCTGTATGGATGGCCCGACAATATACAACCGGAACCGCAAAACGTAATTTGGGTTATTGTCCTTGTGGAGATCTTGAGTGTAAGGAAAAGTGGATATGCTATTCAAACTTGGAGTCCACTTGGAAAACAAAAGCTAACCCTAAAGGATGGTCGCAACCCTTGGATGTTGCCGGTGCGATTATGGATAAGGATCAGGATTTAGGCCATTCAATAATTCTTTTAGATGAGGCCTATCTTTTCGGAATGGACTCTCGGAGATCCCAACGGACTATAAATCTTGATGCCGGTTATTTTGTATCCCAAAGAAGGAAACTATCGAGCTCGACAGTCAAAATGTATATGACCTCTCAATCAATCGATATGATCGATAGTAGAGTCCGGCAAATGACCTCACGAATATATAACTGTTGGAGTCCTGAAAGTGGCATTAGGGTTTATGCCTCAATCACTTTATCGGCTATGGGCCATTTACCCCCTTGGGAGAGAAATAAGCCTCCGGTTAATAAAATCTTTTATACCGCCAATTCTCGTCAATTCTACAATCAGCATGAGCTTGTTGATGCGGAGGAATTAATGGCTAGGGGAGTGCAACCAAGAATAATAGCCATTAGGCCGAATGGTGAAAAAGTTGTTGTGAATATGGAGGAGGCCATAGAGGATCAGTTTTATAAATTAATACAGGGCTCGGATTTAACTCAATTATCATCAGCTCATCTAAAAGACTTAGTTGAAAAAGAATTTAGTGGTATGGAAATATCAGAGAAGTTGGTGCGAAATTGGTTAGACAATGCTGGTTATATGCGATCTAAAGAAAGTACACATGATGATGTAATTTACAACGTACAAACAACATTAAAGGAAACGGTAGAGATCTAATGAATTTCGCAATTGATGTTGGAGCTAGTTTGGCAACATTGTTTATGACCTTCCAAGCGTATGAGGCCGGATATACGTTGTTATGGGTTGGATGTCTTAGTGTGGCCCTATATTTTATGTTTGCTGGTATTTGGGATATTTTAGAAAACTTTCGATAGTGTTTCATTTGGGTATACCCCAAGAAGACATTTTCTTGAAACATATATTCTGTATCAATAGGGTTGTTTTGTAATATATGAGACATGATTTATAAAAAGCCTAGACCCTATTGAGACACTTTGGAGTTATTTTATGAAATATGGTTATGCGAGAGTTTCTACCAAGGATCAAAATATAGAGCCCCAAGTAAAAGCATTAACTGATTATGGGTGTGAGATTCTCCGACAGGAGAAAATATCCGGCAAGGGTACAGAGGAGCGTGAGGAGCTTAATTTACTTTTAGAGTTTATTAGATCCGGAGATGAATTAGTCGTTACAAAAATAGATCGGCTTGCTAGAAGTTTAAGAGATCTTGAAAACATGGTTTTTGATTTCAACCAGCAAAAGGTTTCTTTAGTTGTACTTGAAACTCCTATGGGGAAAATTGAAACAAATACTGCCATAGGAAAAGCGTTTTTTAGTTTCACCGGAGTCTTTGCCGAATATGAAGTAAATCAAAGTTCAGAGAGACAAGCCGTTGGTATCGCAAATGCCAAGGCCAATGGAGTATATAAAGGCCGGAAACCAACCATAGATGATGAGTTAAAAGAAAAGATTATTAATGATTCAGAAAACGGAATGAAAAAAACCGAGATAGCAACCAATTATCAAATAAGTAGAGCTACTGTCTATAGGATTATAAAAGGTAATCCGTACGCCTTTAAAGATTTTGAAGTTCAAGAAACCGGTTTCTATAGACCTTTAAAAAATGAGAAAAGTCCTAGTTAGCTTTTTGAGGCTTTTAATGAGTGATTATCCTTGTATACATTGTGAGGAATTATTAAGTGCACATTGTGAATGTGGGAATTGTCCATTTACAGAATTTCAAGTCTGTAATGACCAACTTTGTGAGATCTTTTTAAATAATCAGGAAAAGAGACAATATTTGATGGCAAAAAAAAGAGAGGCCCTATTTGGGCCCCTCTAAAAGTTTTTTAGATCCTGAGAAACTTTTTAGACTTTTTTATTACAGGCTACACAATCGGATCCGCTAATTTTAACCTCCGTTACATTCGGATAGACTTTTAAAATTCTCTCACTCATTCCCTCCTCCCATTTATGGCCCAAACAAATAGCGACTGTTTTAATTTCTTTACTCATTCTATTAATCCTTTTTCCCAACTCTGAATAACACCCTCTAAAACATCCCCACGTAAAGTCCAATTCTGATTACTTTCCAAATTGGCAATATAGGTTCTCTTAAATCTTTGTGTATACCTCTTAGCAAGTTCTAAATTGCCGGTAAAGTCATAAAGGATACAAAAGGCTAATTGGGCCGGCCCTGATCCCTCATAGCCCCAAGAAAAGCCGGTAGGGGAGGCATTGTATTGATCGAGATGTAAAGGTAGACGATCATTTGTTAAATTTCCAAACTCGTCACAAGAGAGCACCTGTACATAATGTCCATTGCCCCCGATATATGTAACTGAATTAAATTTTGTTGTTGTCATAACTTTTTCCTTTTAGTTTTATTTGTATCAGATATTGATGCTCCTTTCATCAAATTAGTTTATAAAACCGGATTTAACTCCGAATTTAAGAATTTTAATATAAATCAGGATTTAAGATCAAATCAATGTTAATTTAGCTCGTTTTGTTTTTTTGTTAAAAGATCTCTTGGTCTTTTTGGCATAACACCGAATTTAATAATAAAAACAGCCTTGTTTTTTACAAATTAATAGGTTCAAATAAATCCTCATTTACGTTTTGGAAAAGATATCCGAATTTAAACCAAGCATTTACTTAAAGTGGTGAAATAACCTTGATTTAGCCGTAAATGGGGGTAATCTCGTACCGATTTTGTTAAAAAATATTACTTATCGGTAACGTGAATAAAGGAATTAAGTAATGCAAACTCAAGAATGTTTAACGGCTTATATAAAGTCTCGCACCTCGGAGGGATTAGCATCAGAAACAATCGATAATTATCGGTACAAAATAGGGAAATTTGCTAGGGAATATCCGGAGTTGCCGGAGGATCCGGAAACAATAGAGGAATTTTTAGGGTCTTTTAAGAATCATGGTAATAAAGATACCTATTTTCGCAACCTTAGAACCTTTTATAAATTCTGCTGTAAAAGATCTTTTATAAAAGTAAATCCAATGGCCCTGATACCGGCTCCAAGGCTCCCTAAAAAGTGGTCAAGGAGTTTTACGGATGAGGAATTAAAAACGGTTTTAACCCACTCAAAACAGTCCGAGGAATTAAGAGCTTTTGTATGGTTAATTGCTGATACCGGTATGAGGCTATCGGAGGCTTTATCCGTTACCTCTGAATCCTTTAAGGATGGGATGGTTGTCATAGATGGGAAAGTAGGGGAGAGACTTACTCCGGTAAGCCCAATGGTTCAATCAATGGTCGAAAGCGTTTTACCTTGGCCTTGGCATCATAGACACACAGCCGGACAAGCAATACGGAGGGCCTTTAAAAGAGCCGGTGTAAATGGTAGTCGAGCGTCAGCGCACTCACTCCGGCATACTTTTGTTAGAAATTGGAATGGAGATGAATCAGTTTTAGTTGATTGTGTCGGTTGGACTTCTCCGAAAATGTTGAAAGTTTATAAACCCTTTTCGACTCAAAGAGCTATTAACCAACATAAGTTAAATACACCTGTAATGAAGGCCTTACAGGTCAAATTTTGAATATCGTAATGATCCATAAGTTTTGATTACGAATTCACTTAAAAAAGTTAAATTCCAGGTGGTAATAATCCGTAATTTAGCTACGGATTTACAACAAATGTGTTTTAAGACAGGTGGTAAAAATAAGGGGTCATTGATGTAAAAAAAAACTCTCCAAAGTGATCTCAACCCTGTCAAGGCTGAGATCGCCAGTTCAAATCTGGTCGGGGTCGCCATTAGATCGGATAAGAGTAAAAAAGGAGAGGATAAAATGGGAAAAATGAAGGAAGAAAAAATGATGTCTTATACGACTATAAAAGATATACTTTCCAAGACTAAATACTCTGTTGAAGCGTTAGATATGATTGATGAGATGGTAAATAAAACCGATTTGATTGACGTAGATCAGGCCAAAATAATTGCGGATCAATTACATCAAAAAGAACCGTTACAAAGACTGCCCACTAAAGGGACTATTAGTAATTGGATTTGTGAGGGCCGGTTAAGAAAACATGGCACTAATTACAGGGGCCCTAAAAGTGGTAGGCCGAAAGTATTAATTTCCGAATCTGAATTTATTGAATTACTACGTAACCAACCGGCTATGGGGCGTAAGGTCGGATACAGAAAATCTAAAGCAAAACGGCTTGCTTTAGCCGTATAGTTTAAGTCCTAAATAACATTCATTAAAGATCCTTATCTTTTGATAGGGGTCTTTTTTTTGTGCCTGATAAATATCCCTAAATCCTGAGTTAATTTTGTGCTTGATTTTGTCTTTAACAGCAGTTAAGGTTCTCAATACTTTATAAATTAGGAGTTGAATTTAAGATTCCTAAGTTATAAAAATTTAAATGTCTCATCTATCCCTAATAGATGTAAAAGGAGTAATACGACAGTTATTTAGTCTGATCGTCTTACAAAAAATGGTACAAGTTGGTGTGGGACTTTCAAAATTTTGGGATCCGGTTTTAGGGAGGCCGGATCCCTCCATAAAAAAAGCTCCCTCCCCTCAAAACTTATCCGGAGTTAAAGGGAGGGAGCCAACTTAAAAGGAATTAAGTTATGACTACTATATCAAAAATATGCTTATCGTGTCCGGTTGAAATTGAGGAACCGGAAATTATGGATAAATGTTATATGTGTAATGCGTTAGGGAGGACAAAACAGATGATCACATTTGAGTTAATTTGTAAGGTTTGTGGCTCCTCCTCATATATTGCTTTTGACGATATGTTTCCCCAAGGCGTAACAAATAAATCAATCGAAACTCAAATGAAGCAACTTCATTGTGTAGAGGAAAAATGTTTAAGCCATTTGGTGAGCTTTTTTACCATAGAGGGGGCTCCAGTTGGCTAAAACAGATTTTGATATCCCTTTAGATATTTCCAAGGTTCCACAAAAAGATTTGGTTAGTGTTAAAGATCTTTGGTCGGATTTAATTATTGAAAAAGTAGCTATGAAAACCGGTGAGGCTTTTTTATTAAAAAGACTTAGTAAATATGCCAATACCGCTAAAGGAAATATTGCTTTTCCTGATAAAGACACCTTAATGAAAACCTTGAAAGTTACGAATATTAAAACTCTTAATACTTGGCTTGAAAACTTAGAGAAAATAGGCCTCATAAGAGCCATAGCCGATACCGGTATTAGAGGTGGTAACCGGAGGGGTATAAAAGGTAGACCGGCTGATGTTTGGGAGGTTAATTTTGCTTTTGATTTAGAGGCTTATAAACCACCTGAAAAAAAGAAAAAATCAAAACCCTCTCAGCTCCCGAATAAAACCCAAATTTTGGACTTTAATCAAAACGGTAATAAAACCCAAATTTTGGACTTTAATAATTGGATTAAAACCCAATTTTTGGACGATTTAAAGGTATTTTTTACCTTTAACGCATATATAGATATATATCTTAAGGATATCTTAGAAGAAGAAGAATATGAAATCGAAAAAAGATCCTCTCCCCTCCCCTCCCATGAAACCGAGGATTCAAAAACAAATAATTTAAATCTTTTTCTTTTTTGTTTAAAGCAATTCAAATATGCCGGTGAATATCCTCTTAGGGATCTTTTACAGAACAATTATTTTATTCAAAATGTAACCGAGAAAATCTGTAAAGGGGAGGTTGGAAAAGGGTTCCCTATTAACCATTTAACTTATGTCCTAGACCGGAATAATGACCGGCTTAATTGGGCCCTAGAACATGGGTATAAAAAAGATGACTATATAGAAACTATTCCGCACTTTTTAGAAAAAATTCTCGATCAAGATTTTGAAGTTCAAAGCATGGGAGAGAAAATCGGTTACGACAACGAGGAATTATTAGATCGGAAATATAGCCAAGATTATTTTAAAAACCGATCCTCTCAATACATACAGCCAACAACAAGAAGAAAAGAGCAAGCCGAGGAGAGAAAAGTATCAGTAACCTCACGTTACCCTTAATTAAATGCGAGCCTTGTAATTCGAGTTACGATTATTCGATACCGGATGAGCCAATGTGTCCGATTTGCAACCGGAGGCCATTTGGTTTTTCTAGTACCCAAATTTACACTCGGACTAAATCGATAATGCACACTATCTCCGAATCTGAAAAAACGGCCTACCGGCTAAAAAGGGAGCGTATATACCGGCAACAGCTTAGAGATGCCCAAAAGAAAAAAGAGAGAGCTAGCGAATATGAGAGAACCCATACACCAAGGCTCATGAGGGTTCTACCGGTAATTAAACTGTATGTTGGTTGTTGGGAGTTAGAAAAAGTCCACAAACACCAATTAGGCCTACAACCAAAAGTTATTGCCGAGACATTAAATTACAACGTCAACACTACAAGAGGCTATATCCGCAGATTTAAATTAAAACCGGATACCGGCCCGACAAATAGTTATCAATGGAATATTCTGCACACTTTTATTTATAACTATGAGGGTTATTCGGAGGTTGTTATATCAAATGCTCTTAATGTGGATCTACAATCTGTTAGAAACTACCGGAAATTCATTGAAGAGCAAATAACCGAGCCGGATTGGGATGTTAACCAATAAAAGTAGCGTTAAAAATTAACTAGGGTATGCGTTAGTAGGGTAGGGGAGTAA
>CEUZ01056050.1_pt1 | contig 18444 bp, 18 predicted proteins | sample 361511 | NCBI WGS metagenome assembly CEUZ01 (sample SAMEA2622822, study PRJEB7988) | marine metagenome | biome: marine biome (ENVO:00000447); feature: surface water layer (ENVO:00002042); material: "saline water (ENVO:00002010), including plankton (ENVO:xxxxxxxx)" | depth 5 m
TATAGAAATTGGCCCTGGTAAAGTTCTTTCTGGTTTAGTAAAAAAAACAAGTAAAGATGTAAAAGTATCAAATTTTAATTCATTAGAAGGTTTGAAATGATTAGTTTTAAAAACAAAAAAATTTTAATTACAGGAGCGAGTGGCGGAATAGGAGTCGAGTTAGTAAAAAAATTTAATTCGTTAGGTGGTAGCGTTCTTGGAGCAGGAACAAAAACAGAAAAATTAGATAAATTAAAAAAACAATTTCCAGATATTAAAGTTAAGAAATTTGATATATCAGAGCATTCAAGAATAGAAGAATTCATTGATGATGTAGCTTTAGAATTAGGAGGTTTAGATATTTTAATTAACAATGCTGGAATAAACAAAGACAATCTATCAATAAGAATGAAAGATGAAGAATGGAAAAAAGTTATTGATATAAATTTAACATCTACATTTTTATTATCTAAAAATGCAATTAAAATAATGTTAAAAAAAAAATACGGCAGAATTGTAAATATTACTTCTGTTGTAGGTCACACAGGTAATGTGGGACAAACCAATTACTCTGCGTCAAAATCAGGAATCATTGGTATGTCAAAAAGTCTCGCTATAGAGTATGCAAAAAAAAATATAACAGTTAATTGTGTATCACCTGGTTTTATAGTCTCAGACATGACAATGAATATAGCAGAGAAAGTTAAACTATATTTAACATCAAGAATACCTATGGGGAAACTAGGAACTGGTGAGGATGTTTCTAGTTGTGTAGCATTTTTATCTTCTGAACAAGCTTCTTACGTAACAGGTGAAACGATCCATGTAAATGGCGGAATGTATATGGCTTGACAAAATTAATTAATAATTTATTAAGAACTAATAATTAAAATTACAAAATTTACATATGACAAAAGATATTTCAGGCAAGATAAAGAAAATGGTAGCTGATCACCTTGGCGTAGACGAAGCAAAAGTAGTGGATGAGGCAAATTTTATAGATGACCTTGGTGCTGATAGTTTAGATACGGTAGAACTTGTTATGGCGTTTGAAGAAGAGTTCGGTTCAGAGATTTCTGATAGTGAAGCTGAAAAAATCCTTACCGTAGGAGATGCTGTTAAATTTATTGAGAGCAAATCTACCTAAAAGTTCTAAAAGGTACCAGGTACATAAATAATACTATGGTGATAAAAAAAAAAGGTATGATGTTTGTTTTATCATCACCTTCAGGAGCCGGCAAAACTACTTTAACTAAAAAACTAGCTGGCTCTAACAGAAATTTTTCAATATCCATTTCACACACCACGAGGAAACCTAGGCCAGACGAAGTAAATAAAAAAGACTATTATTTTGTTGATGAAAAAGAATTTAAATCACTTATAAAAAAAAATAGTTTTTTTGAGCATGCAAGAATTTTTGATAATTATTATGGAACTCTCAAAGATCCAGTATTAAATTTTTTAGAACAAGGGCAAGACGTATTATTTGATATTGACTGGCAAGGTACACAACAATTAAAAAAAATAAAAAATTTTTTTTTAGCAGATTCTACGCAGCCAAATTTAGCAACATTTTTTATTTTACCACCAAATATAAAGATTTTGAAAAACAGATTGTTTGATCGTCATAAGGGACATGAAAAATTAGTTGAAGAAAGAATGAAAAAATTTAATCAAGAGCTTTCACACTGGAATGAGTATGACTACGTTATCGTAAATGATAATTTAGAAAAATGTTATGAAAATATATTAAAAATAATTAATTGTGTAAAAAATGGTCAAGTTAATGAAGCAACAAAATTTGCAATAAATCATAATTCAAATGAAATGAAAAAAAAAATTGAAGAATTATCTAAATAATTCCTCATACTTCATAGCTATTTTATAATACATTTCATAACTTAAATTTTCTGGTCTTTGGCTAAGTTTTAAATTTAATTCATCTGCAATGGATTTTTTATTATTAAATAACTTTAGAAAGCTTTTATTTATCATTTTTCTTCTGTTTGAAAAAAATATTCTTGTAATATTTTCAAGATTTTTAGGATTTTTTAAAATAAATTTATTTTTTTTTGGTCTAAATGATAAAACAGTCGAGTCAACATTTGGTTTAGGATAAAAGCAGTTTTTTGAAACATTAAAATGCTTTTTTACTTCTAATCTCCAGTTAGATAAAATGGATAATCTACCATAATTATTTGAATTATTTCTTGCAATTATTCTATCCGCCACTTCCTTTTGGAACATAAAAATTAAAACTTCATACCAGGGAGGCCACTTTTCCAATAATATAAGTGAAGCTAATATTTGTGTTGAAATATTATATGGGAGGTTACCATATACAATTACATTATTACCCAAACTTTTATTTTTAATAAAATTTAGAATATCGTCGTTAACTACTTTTACATTTTCAAAATTTTTATAATTTTCTTTTAAAATAGATGTTAACTTAAAATCTTTTTCAACAGCAAATATTTTTTTTGGGTTAATATTTACGATCTTCCTTGTTAGGCTACCGCGACCGGGTCCTATTTCTAGCACTGTTTTATTTTTTTTAATATTTCCAATTTTGATAATTTTATTGATTATATTTTGATCCATTAAAAAATTTTGACCTAGGCTTTTTTTTGGAGATTTAAAAAAATTCATTAACTATTTGATAAAATTAAAAAACTTGATTGATTCTATTAAGCTTTCAGGCTTAGCAACTTTTTTTCCAACTATGTTTACGGCAACACCATGGTCTGGTGAAACTCTTACAAAAGGGAGTCCCAAAGTAATATTAATTGCGTTGTAATTATATAGGGCCTTAAATGGAGTTAAGACTTGATCATGGTACATGCCAATTATTACGTCATACTTATATATTTTAGAAACTACAAAGCTGGAGTCCGCTGGAATAGGACCAGAAACTTTAATCTTAAATTTTTTTAAAGTTTTTATAGCTTTTGAGATAATTTTTATCTCTTCAGGATTTTTTGCTGGAGAAAAATTGTGAGGATTAAGTCCAAGAATAGCAAAGTTTGGTTTTTTTTTTAGATATTTAATATAAAAATTATTTATAACTTTTACCTTTTTAATAATTTTAGATTTTTTAATTTTTGAAACAACCTGCTTTAGGGGTATATGTGTTGTAATTGGTGAAACAGATAGTCTTTTGTTGTAAATTAACATTACTTCATTGCCTTTTCTATTTGATTTTTTTGCAAGAAATTCAGTTATACCTTGATTTTTTTTTTTAAATAAAAATTCTTTAGAAACTGGACAGTTTATAAAACCTGCAATTTTTTTATTATTAAATAATTTAATAGCTACATCAAAACATTTTAAAATGTATTTATTTGATTTATATGATATTTTTTCGAACGGTTTTTTTTGTTCATAATTTATATCATAAACTGGCAATTCATTACTATTTAAATCATTTAATCTAAACCTATTATCAATTTTTTTTATTTTAATTTGATATTTGAGTTTTTTCTTTTGTAAATTTAAAAGTTTAACACTTCCAATTATAAAAAAAGGTTTATGTATATATTTTTTTTTTAATTTCCAACTTTTGAAAATAATTTCTGAGGAAATACTATTAGGTTCACCTGCAATTATTGCTATGGATTTATTCATCAAAAAACTTTATTGAAACCGATCTTCTTAAACTATCATAATGAGAAGTAGAATACATATTTAATATTTTTGTTTTTTCAGTTGTTACTAATTGATTTTTTAATATTTCCAAGTCAGTTTCGTTTTTTACTTTTCTTTTGTCTCTTAACTTAAAAATTAAAATTCCTTCGTTAATTAAAATTGGCTCTGCAAGACTACCAATAGGAGTATTTATTATATTTGATCTAAATTTTTTTGATATTTGGTTTTCATTCAGCCAACCTAGATCACCACCTTTTGTAGCTGAATTTGATATACTTGATTTCATAGCAACAGCTTCAAACCCTTCAGTTTCAATTTGACTTGTAATTTCTTCAATTCTAGATTTAACCTTATCATTTTCTACACGCTTAAGAACAATCTCTGAAATTAGAAATTCTTCTATTTCATTTTTGTTTTGGCTTAATTTTAATTGTTCATCTATTTCATTTAAATTAATCGATATTCTATTTTTATATAGATAAAAAATTAGACTATTCCACAATAGTTCAGTTTTCATTTGATTTTCTACAATTGAAAAATTTAGTTCATTTGAATTACATATTTTTTTTAATGTTTCTAAATCCATATTTATATTATTAGCTAATTTAGTTAATTCATTAATAAAATCATTTTCATTGTATTCTAGAAAATCGTATTTATTGATTTCTATTTCTTTTACACTTCTTTTAATAATTGAAGTTATCGCCATTTTGTGTAATTCATCTCTTTTTTGATCGTCATAACTCATGTTATTTAAAATTAATATTACTTTTATTTCATTCATTACATCTAATGTAGTTATTGCTTTATTTCCTACAGTGAGAAATAATTTATCTTTAATTTCGGCATGTGCTTTAAAAAAACCTAAAAAGAATATTAAGCTAATAATAAATATTTTTTTAATTTTAATCACTGATTTAAAGCGGGTGTGTTTACGGAACCAAACGGAACAAAAGTTATAGTAAACATTAAAGTATTATTTGGTTCTAAGTCACTATCTTGGTAAAATTCTCTTCTATAAACTAAACCAGCAGTTAAACAATCAATAGTATATTGATAACCAAGGTCATAGAGTTCTGTGCTGTCAGTTTTAAAGTTCTTTTTAGTGTTAAAACTTAACTTATTATGGTCATTAAAATTTAAGGTAATACCTGAGCTTGCATAATGTTCTGTACCCACGTGGTTGTTTTCTTCTAAATAATCTAAATTAAATTTAACTTTTCCAAAATTCAATTCTGTCGAAATTTCATTGTAATTAAGATCATTAAAATTGTGATCAACTGAAAAATTATAATTGATATTTCCAATTTCAGAGAAATTATAATTAATTTTGCCTACTACATCAGACATTCTTTGATCAAGTGAACTTTTAGAAGGAATATCTTCATTTTTCTCATAATTAAAGACCTGTCCTAAAGATAAAGATAGCTTTTCTTTATCGACTTTACCTATTTCTTTTTGATTTGTTTTAAAATCAAAGCCTAGAATAGCACTCATACCGCTCTCCACTTCTGCAGTTTTATTGAGTGCATATAAATTTGCATAATTCAACGTAACATCCTTTGAAGAAATATCTCTCATGTGACCAGGAGCATATCTAACCATAAAGTTTGGAGAAAAAATATTTGAGAAATTGTTTCCTTCTTTTTTCATAGGTAATGATGTTTTGTAAGCTATAACACCCTTTAATTCATTTACTGTACCCTCATCTTTGTATTCATTTGTTTTCCTAGCTTTATAATTAAAGTTTCTTAACATTCCTTCCAATGAATTAATAAAACCACTTTTTGTAATACGACTTGAGGGTTTCCAAATTATATCGTTAGTTAAAAAAGTTTTGTGTTTATTAGTTTCATAATTATTATAGATAGCATTTGAGTTAAAATCTAAAACTCCGTACTTTTCAGTAAAAAAAGTTTTTCCAAAAAAAACATTTGGTAAAATATATTCATATCTTGAATTTGTTTTTTCTCTTAAATTTTCATACATGTTTCCTGTTATATTGAAATACATATCATTCTTAGCAAAATTGTATTTAATTTCGTTTTCCAAATCTGTGCTTTCTGAATTTACTAGGATTGTATTGATAGAATGATTTCTAAAGTAAGTATCATTAGACGTTCTTTGAACTTTAAAAGTTAGTGAGCTTTCATAAGATTCATCATCATTAAAATTTAAATCAAGATTGGCAAATATATGACTTCTAGATCCTTCCGTTTTTATTTTTGAAGTGTTTTTGTAACCCTCTGTATAACCTGTGTCCAAAGTCAAAAATCCATTTCTATAAGCTTGTCTATATTCACTTAGGAATAAAGGATTTTCGCTTGCATAATATTTAGGAGTAAAAGTAAGATCCTTATCATTATTGATAGCCCAATAATAAGGAAGAGCAAAACCATTACCATTAGTAGTACTGTTTGTAAAAAAAGGGAATAGAAACCCAGATTGTCTTTTCACGCTAGGGTCGGGATGAAAAAATTTTGGAAAATAAAATATTGGTATATCATAAACTTTTAAAGTTGCTCTTTCGTAATATATATTTTTTTTAACTTGATCATGCGTTATTTTTTTTGCTTTTAAAGACCACGGGGGACATTTGTCATCTCTTTTTTGACAAACAGTAAAAACTCCTTTAGATAAAATAGTTTTATCGTTTGACACCAACACACTGTTTGCAACAAATCTAGGATCATTTTTTTCACTTACCCCGAAATTTTTTTGATCTAGGACAACACTAATATCAGTTCCAACCATCTCTTTTTTTTTTGTATCTATATAAATTTCTTTGAAAAAATATTTATTTTTTTTTATATCTAGAATTTCTATTTTACCAATAGATGAAAATAGACTATTAGTCATGTTATATTGGAACATTGAAGTTTTAATAATGTTTCCATCGACATCAGAAAAGATGGAATTATCACTTGATGATAATATTTTTTTTCCTGAATTATACAAAATGTTTTTACCAATAAGCTTATATCCATCATTCAAGAATATTTCTGTATTACTATATGTAGAAATTATTTCATTTAATTTATCATAAGTAGCTTTATCAGCTTTTAAAATATTTCCTTTTACATCTATTATTTCTACATTACCTTCAGCATGTAAAAATTCATTACTTTTTTTGTAAATTATTTTATCTGCGTATATAATTTTTCCTTCCGAATCTTTTGCCTGAACAGATTCTTTTCCAACAATTGTTTCATTTTCTTTATCAATAATAATTTCTTTAGCCGAAATATCGAATTCATCTGCAGCAAGATTTAAATTAAAAAATAAAAAACTTGTAAAAATAATAATTATAAAATTTATTTTATTTTTGATTTGCATGTATAATTCCTATTGAGCTAAATATAAAAATAATTAGTATTGGCATCCAAACAGCAACTTCTATTGGTAGTTTTTCAGCTTTCCCCAGCGCTGCAGAAAAGTCATTAAAAAAGAAAATTAGTACGCTTGCAATTACTGTCAAAAATATATAGCTCCAATTTTTTTCACTAAACCTGGTACCCAGAGTAAAAAAAGCGCTTAATAACAGCATACTTAATAGAAAAAAGGGAAATGAAAACGACCTGTGCAGTTTTGCTTCCATCTCTTTAGTTGAATAGCCTCTTTGTTCTAAAAGTTTTATTTCATCATCAATATTCCAAAAAGATATTGTATCAAGATTTGAGTACAGGCTTTTTATTTTTTTAATATCGTACATACTTATATAAAAAATATTTTTTATATTATCTTCAACGATTCTTCCGTCAGCAAATATAGTTTTTGTGTTTTTCAAAGACCATTTTAATGAGCTTATATTAGCGCTTTCTGCTTCTATTCTTCTTAAAAAATTATTATCATTATCAAATTCATAAATTGATACTTCCATTAAATTATTATTTTTTAATTCTGTTGCCCGTATCACGTTATTTTTATCAATATCTTTTTCTCTAATCCAAATACCATTCTCTGTAATAGCAGCAAGATATTCTTGATCTTTTTCATAACCTCCTTTTATTGTTTCGTATTTTTTAATCAAAACAGAGGTTATCGGGTTAATTGATGTGACAAAGAAAATACCCAAAATAATTGATATAACGCTTGGTACAAGAATGACCGATAATTTTGACATTCCTGAAATATTAATTGCTGTCAATTCATCTGTTTTTTTAATTTTTAAAAAAAACCAAATTCCCGACAATAAGATTACAAATGGAAAAAAATTATTTAGTAGACTAGGTATAAAAAGAAAAGTTAATAAAATAGGAATTTTAATACCAACATCTATATCTTTAAAAAAATTAATTTCTTCAAATAAATTCATAATAAAACCCAAAGAGAAAAAAATAATACTTGTATTTATAACAGTCTTGATAAATTCTTTACCTAGATATTTTTTTATTAAAATAGATTTAATCATAGTTATTGATACAAATTTTCATATTTAAATTTTTTTATTAAAGCCAAGTAAAAAAAAGGTATCATTCCTAATGGAATTAAATAATAAGCAAAGGAATGATTTAAAGAGTTACCAGAATATCTTACCATAATTTCTGCTAATATTAGAATCACAATGCCAATTAAAGAATAAATATATTTATTTATATAATAAAATTTTTTATCTTTTCTGGATGTTAGAAGAAAACAACAAACCAAAGCTATTAAGGGTATGAATAGGGGCATTCCAATTCTTTTGTTAATTTCTATTTTAACATCCATCTTGCTCTTTTCTGTATCATTGCAATTATGCATTCTTTTTGTTGAAATTTTACCCCTTATACACTGAACAATTTTAAGTGACGAGGTCTCTTGCATTTTAGGTTGTGAAATACTTTTTGTTGAAATTCCAGAAAGATTTAAAGAAGTTTTTTGAAATTTTACGATGTTTATATCTCCATTAGGGTTTAACTTTTGAATATTACCGTCTACTAAAACTAAATTTTTTTCATCTTCACTTATGTAACCAGTTTTAGCAAAGATCGTAGAGGATTTGCTTCCTACTGAAGATAAAATTGTGCTTTCATCTCGTATAAAAATATTTTTATAAATATTATCATCAGTTTTTTCATTGATAAATATTGTAAGGCCTTCAACAGTATCATTAAACTGTCTTTCCTTAAACATAGAAGAAACGAATTCTAATTGTGAATTTTTTAAAATTGATCTGGATAAATTTAGTAAATTTGGATTTATTGCTGTTGTTAAAACAAGCTGAAGAAACATAATCAATATCGAAACACGCATTAAATGATTTACGACATAAATTTTATTTAATCCAGAAGTCCAAAGTGCCATTAGCTCATTATCTTTTTCTAATTTTAAAAGAGTAAATACCGTTGCTATTAAAAAGCAAAATGGAATCAGCTTTGTTAAGACCTTAGAAAGCGTTAAAAATGAATATAAAAAATATACAGCAAATGCGTGCCCATCTTCCGTCACTAGGTCCAAGTGGTTTACTGCCTGAACAGACCAAACTATTACTGATAAAGCGAATAGGGTTGCAATAAAATATCTAACAAATTCATAAAAAAAATATTTGTAAATTGTCTTGTTCATTGTAAAATCTGTACTATATAGTTAATAAATCAACTTTGAATAGAATTCAATTTATACGTTAACGAAAGGAAAAATGGTCAGTTTTACAAGCAGTTTGAGTCCAGATAGAGATGCGTTTGTTATATTTGTTAATGAAAAGTACGACTTTAAAGATAAAAAAGGTGTTCTTTCAGGAAGCATAGCTCAAAAAATTAATGCATATATAAAAACATTAAAAATAAAAAAAAATGAAGGTGAAATAAATCACTTTGATATCTCTGAAAAAGAAAAATGTTTTATTATAAAAGTTAAAAAGAAATATGACAGTTTTTTTCCACAAGAAAGTGGGGCAAACTTTTTTTCCAACTTAAAACAAATAAAAGATCTAAACAAAATAGATTTGTATATAGACAGTTTGGATTTTGAAAAAGAAAAATTTCTAAACTTTTTCTCACAGTTTTGTTTTGGCATTGATTTGAAAAGCTACTCATTCAATAAATATAAAACTATAAACAAAGAAAAGATAAATAAAAAAATTAATTTTAAAATTATTACTTCGCAAAAAAACGAAATACAAAAAAAGTATAAATATTATGACTCAGTTAAAGAAGGGGTTTTTCTTACTAGAGACTTAGTATCAGAGCCACCAAATGTTTTGACACCAAAAGTTTATACCCAAGAAATAAAAAAATTATCAAAATTAGGTATTAAAATAAAAATTTATGATGAAAAAGAAATGAAAAAATTGGGTTTAAATGCATTGCTTGGAGTGGGACAAGGAAGTATTAATGAATCTTATTTAGTAACTCTCGAATGGAATGGAAAAAAAAACCAAAATAAAAATCCGCTTGCTTTTGTTGGCAAAGGCGTATGCTTTGACACTGGAGGAATCTCTCTTAAGCCAGCAAGATTTATGGAAGAAATGAAATATGATATGGCGGGATCAGCAGTTGTTGTTGGCTTGTTAAAATCTTTTGCTTTAAGAAAAGCAAAAATTAATGCAGTTGGTGTCGTAGGTTTGGTAGAAAATATGCCTGGTGGAAATGCTCAAAGACCAGGTGACATTGTTAAATCATATTCTGGAAAAACTATAGAAGTTCTTAATACTGACGCAGAAGGAAGACTTGTTTTGGCAGATGCTCTTACTTTTACAGAAAAAAAATATAAACCAAAATTTATAATAGATTTAGCTACTTTAACAGGAGCTATAATCGTAGGTTTAGGCGAAGAGTATGCAGGTTTATTTTCAAACAATGATGAACTATCTAATAATATTTTTGCAGCAAGCAAAAATGTAAATGAAAAAGTGTGGAGACTTCCTTTACATAAAAATTACGATAAACTAATGAATTCTACAATAGCTGATGTTCAAAATATTAATTATGCCGGAGGAGCAGGCTCAATTACAGCTGCGCAGTTTTTACAAAGATTTATTTTGAATAAAACGCCTTGGGCTCATTTAGATATAGCTGGAATGGCATTTTCAAAAAAAGCAGCAAATCTAAATCCTGGCGGCGCTACTGGTTTTGGAGTTACATTATTAAACCATTTAGTAAAAGAAAATTACGAATAAAATTATGATTGAACAAACTTTATCAATCATCAAACCAGATGCTGTGGAGAGGAATTTAGAAAATAAGATCAAAAATTTCTTTGAAAAAAATAACCTAGTAATTTTAAAAACAAAAAAAGTAAAAATTTCAAATAAAGAAGCATCTGAATTTTATAAAGTGCATCAAACCAAACCATTTTATAATGATTTATGTAATTATCTTTCTTCTGGGCCAATAGTTGTAATGATACTAGAAGGAGAAGACGCTATAGCAAAAAATAGAAAATTAATGGGTTCAACAGATCCAAGCAAGGCTGAGGAGGGAACATTAAGAAAAATGTATGGCCTTTCAATTGATAAGAATTCTGTTCATGGCTCGGATAGTAGTGAAAATGCAAAAATCGAGATAGATTTTTTTTTTAAATAGATAGCTATTTGAATATTATTAAAGTTTTGGAATATTTAATAATTCACTAATAATTGCCATATTAACAACGCTTTTTCTTAAGTAATATAAACATTTCCAATGAAAAAAAATTTAATATTAAAACACCAAAAAATTTTTCAAAAAAATCATGTTTTAATTTTATTATCAGCAATTACATGTTTTTTCATAACATCCACAAAAAGTATTGCAAAAGAAAATGTGTTTACAATAAATAACATTGAAATAACGGGGATAGTAGATTTAAATTTCTCTAGGGAAAAATATATTAATAGAGCTTTTAAAAAATCATTTAAAATACTTATAAATAAAATTTTACTAACAAGAGATTTAGATAAGTTAAACAATATTGATTTAAAGCAAATAAAAAATTTAATAAGTAGTTTTCAAATATTAGAAGAAAACTATAGTAAAGACGAATATAAAGTAAATATTAAAATATTATTTGATGACATAAAAGTAAAAAAATTTTTAGGGAAAAAAAATATTTCTTTTTCTCAACCTGAGAGCATAACAGCAGTTTTTTATCCTATTCTGTTTGTCAATGGAGAAATTCAAAATTTTAGCGATAATTACTTCTATAAAAAATGGGATGAAGTAACAATAGATAATGAAGTAATAAATTTTATATTACCTTTAGAAGATTTAGAAGATTTATCAAAAATAATTGAAATGAAAAATAGGATTGAAGAATTAAATATTGATAGTTTTATAAGTAAATATGATGTAGAAAATTATGTATTTGCATTAATGGATTATCAAAGCGAAGAATTAAACATTCATCTAAAGACAAATTTTAATAATCATAAAATAAATAAAAATATTCTTCATAAAGTCAAAAATATAGACGATAATGAAATATTATCCTCAGTGTTAAAAGATTTAAAATTAAAAGTCACAGATATTTGGAAAGAAGAAAATCTTATTAACCTTTTAATGCCATTATCAATAAATGTAAAATTTCAGCATAAAAATTTAAAAAATTTAGACAATCTTAGAAAAATTTTAAAAAAAATTAGTATAATAGACAGTTATACTTTAGAAGAATTTAATATTAATGATTCATTTTTTAAAATATATTATTATGGAGATCCAAAAAAACTTAAATCAGAATTATCAAGTTTTGGATATCAGTTAAATGATGTTCAGGGGTATTGGCAGCTATATTTAAATGAGTGATCAATTAGTTTTAGAATTTCCTTCACAACAAGCTTATAAAAAAGAAGATTTTTATGTTTCACCAAGCAATCATGAAGCATATGATTTTGTAAATAGCTGGCCAAGATGGATAAAACGAATAATAAATATTTATGGACCATCGGGTTCTGGCAAAACTCACTTGGCATCTGTTTTAAAAAATAAAACAACTTCTCTTTGCGTTAATTCTAATGAATTAAATGAAAATACCTTTTTAGAGTTCAAGACAAAAGAAGCGTTGATAATTGAAGATCTTGATGAAAAAATTTCTGAAAAAATTTTATTTTCTTTATGGAATGCTGCATCACATGATAATAAATATTTTTTAATTACTTCAAAAAAACCAATCAATTCCTATAAATTTAAGTTACAAGATTTAATATCTAGAGTTAATAGTTGTTTGACAATTGGAATAGATTTACCCAGTGATGATCTAATAAGTGTAATTCTTGCAAAAAACTTTTCAGACAAGCAAATCAAAGTCCAAAAAAAACATATAGACTACATTATAAAAAGAATAGACAGATCATATGAAAAAATATCTCAATTTATTTTAGTTTTAGACAAATATTCCTTAAAAAAAAGAAGTCCTTTTAGCTTAAAATTGATTAAAGAAGTGTTAAAAATGATATAAATTTTTAAAAAAGGAATCAATTTGCATAAATATAGAACTCATACTTGTTCAGAAATTACTAAGAGAAACTCTGGTGAAACCGTCAAGCTTTCTGGATGGATCCATAGGAAACGTGACCATGGCAATCTTCTTTTTTTTGATCTTAGAGACCATTTTGGTCTAACCCAATGTGTAGTTGAAAATAATAGTAGTTTTTTTAATAAGGTTGAAAAAATAAAACCTGAGTCAGTTGTTTGTATAATTGGAAAAGTTGTTAATAGATCAACAGAAACAATTAATAAAACTTTGTTTACCGGGGAAGTAGAAGTAAAAATTTCATCTTTTGAAATACTGTCAGAATCAAAAGATTTACCCATGCCTGTTTTTGGTGAACAAAATTATCCTGAAGAAACAAGATTAAAATATAGATTCATAGATTTACGTAGAGCAGAAATGCATGAAAATATTGTTTTAAGATCAAAAGTTATTTCATTTATAAGAAATAAAATGTTAGGAGAGGGTTTTTTAGAATTTCAAACTCCTATATTGACCGCCTCAAGTCCAGAAGGTGCTCGAGATTTTTTAGTTCCAAGCAGAACACACCATGGAAAATTTTATGCACTACCACAAGCTCCACAACAATTTAAACAAATGGTTATGACCTCAGGTTTTGATAAATATTTTCAGATAGCTCCATGTTTTAGAGATGAAGATGGTAGAGCAGACAGAAGCCCTGGAGAACACTATCAGCTTGATATAGAAATGTCTTTTGTAGAACAAGAAGATATTTTTAAAACTGTAGAGCCTATTTTTTTAAAACTATTCACTGAATTTGGTAAAGGAAAAACTGTTTCAAAACCTCCATTTAAAAAAATTACTTACAAAACTTCTATGCTTAAATATGGAACAGATAAACCTGATTTAAGAAATCCAATAGAAATATTTGATGTTACTGAAATTATGAAAAGAAAAGATGTTAAGCTAGATATTTTTAAAAAACTAATTGAAAAAGGTGGGGTCGTTAGAGCGATACCAGCCTCAAATACATCTTCTAAACCCAGAAGTTTTTTTGACGGATATAATAATTGGGCAAAAGAAGAAGGAGCAAAAGGCCTAGGATATATTATTTTAGAAAAAAACGGTGGAAAATTAGCAGGCAAAGGACCTATAGGAAAATTTTTTTCTGAAGAAGCAATCGCTGAATTATCAAAAATTTGCAATATAAAAGAAAATGATTCAGTATTTTTTTCATCTGATAAAACCAACGAAGCCGAAAGGATTTCTGGTATAGTTAGACAAAAATTAGGAAAAGATTTAAATCTTATAGACGATAAAAAGTTTGAATTTTGTTGGATAATTGATTACCCAATGTACCAGTATGATGAAAAGGAGAAAAAAATTGATTTTAGCCACAACCCTTTTTCAATGCCACAAATTAATTTAAAAGATTTTGATAAAGCAGATCCTCTATCTATACTTGCGTATCAGTACGATTTGGTATGCAATGGTTATGAATTATCTTCAGGGGCAATAAGAAATCATTTACCAGAATTGATGTATAAAGTTTTTTCTAAAGTTGGATATTCGAAAAAAGAAGTAGAAAACAAATTTCAAGGTATAATTAAAGCTTTATCTTATGGCGCACCACCGCACGGGGGAATGGCGCCTGGAATTGATAGAATTGTTATGTTATTGGCTAACAAAAGTAATATACGTGAAGTTACGCTTTTTCCAATGAATCAAAATGCTCAGGACTTACTAATGGGTGCACCATCTAGTCCAAGCGAAGACCAGCTTAAAGAATTAAATATAAAAATTCTGAAAAAAGATAAATAGTTATTATTTATTGCTCTTCAAATTTATTCTTATGTTGCTCAGATCTACCAATTTATCTTTATAGTTGCTTCTGATAAAACCTTTGCTTGCTATACCTTTTACCAATTTTAAGAAGGTGTCTTCCCCCTCGGAAGATACCAATTTATCATTAGCTGATTTGCTAATTGAAGGCGTATGAGCAAGATCTTCTCTACCCAAATATGATATAGCTAGTTCTCTAAAAATATAATCAAGAATTGACGAGGCATTTAGTATTCTATCATTACCTTTAATTTCTCCCGAAGGTTCAAATTTAGTTTCAATAAAGGCATCAACAAACTCATCCAAAGGAACTCCATATTGAAGACCTAAAGATATAGCTATTGCAAAATTGTTCATTAAAGCTTTTACAAGCTCTCCCTCTTTGTTCATATCTATAAAAATTTCTCCAACTTTTCCATCGTCATACTCTCCAGTATGTAAGTAAATTTTATGCTCTCCCACACTTACTTTTTGAATATATCCTTTTCTTCTATCTGGCATTTTAGATCTATCGTTAGTCTTTTTTCTATGAAATTTATTAATAGAAATATTGTTATTGTCCATTTTATTTGGAGATTTTAATGTTTCAGAACCAACAATTTTTTCATTCACAACTGAAGAAATATCTGGAATATTTTTTTCATCCAATACACTAGATGAAACTTCAACATTATCTTTTTTATCAGCTGTTTTAGTTTTTCTGTTATTTAATTTAACATCAATTATCTTGACCTCTCCGTCATTTCGATTTTCAAGTTCAGACAATTTTTTTTCATTTAATTCGTCAAGTTTATGAACTATCTTGAAAGTGCAAGTATAAAAGGTTTCTACTATGTATTTTGCCATAACTGTTTAATCTTTAAATTTGGATAAATTTGTATGATGTAAGCATTAATATGATATATACTAAATATATTTTAAGTCTAACAAATTATTTACAATTTTTAATTGTGTGGATTTATAATTTAATTTAAAAAACAATGAATAGACACTAACGAATCAGTAGAAAATTTTATATGAATTTTTTAAAACAAATATTTACCTGGTGGCATAAGCAGACAGTAGGAACTTTTTTATACACTTTATTTTTAGGAAAATTTTCTGGAAAGGATAAGTTTGGAAATAAATATTATTCTAATTCTAAGGGAAAAAGATGGGTGATATATAATAGCAATATAGAATCAACAAAAATACCTCCTGAGTGGCATTCTTGGATACACTTTCTTTCAAGAAATACACCTTCTGATAGTATAAAAAAATATTCTTGGCAAAAAGAACATCAAGAAAATTTAACAGGCACGCAAAAAGCATATAAACCAGAAGGTTCATTGTCGTCTAGTATCAAAAAAAATATAAAAAAGTATGAAACCTGGAAACACTAAAATTTTTATTTTTATTTTCATTTTTTTATTTGCAAAAACTTCAGCTATTTTTTCAGCCGATAAAATTGAAACAGTTCCTTTAATAAATTTAGAAGAACTATCACCATCTTTTGATGAGGATAAGGATGAGTTAGAAAAAGATGATAAAATTAATGTTAATGTAAATGATTCTCAAGACTCTATAGAAAATTCTGATACAGGTAAAAGTGATGAAGTTTACATTAATTTAACAGCCTTAGATAAAATAACGGCAAAAACATCAACAATTAAATTAGCTTTGGGTCAAAAAAAATATTTTGGTTCTTTAGAAATTAAAGCATTAAAATGCCAGCTTTCTCAAAACAGCTATTCCACGGACACAGTTGCTTATTTACAAGTTAAAGACCTTTCAACAAAAGATAATAATCAGGTTTTTTTGTTTAATGGTTGGACTTTTGCATCAAACCCAACTCTTCGATCAATTGATCACCCGGTCTATGATTTATGGATTACAAGTTGCGAAAATATTTAATAAAATTTTTCTTTAGCTAACCAATTAGTATCAAAATCAGAATTTATAAATTTTTCATGGTTAAGTATTTTTTTATGTAAATCGATAGTTGTAGTAATTCCTTCAATTACAAACTCTCCCAGCGATCTCTTAATTCTTTGTATTGCTTCATCTCTGTCTCTTCCATGGCAAATAAGCTTACAAATTAAACTGTCATAGTAAGGTGTAATTTTACAACCTTGAAATATCGCACCATCTACTCTTGTTCTAAATCCGGAAGGTTGATGACAGATAGATATAGTTCCTGGGCTTGGCTGGAAATTATTTCTTGGATCCTCAGCATTTATTCTGCATTCAATGACATGCCCTCGAAATGATATATCGGATTGTTTTAATGAAGTTTTACCTTTAGAAGCAATTTTTATTTGTTCTTTTACAATATCTATTCCACCTCTTATCTCTGAAACAGGATGTTCTACTTGAATTCTAGTGTTCATTTCTAAGAAAAAAAACTTTCCTTTGTCATAGATAAATTCAATTGTTCCAGCTCCCTCATAATCAAGCTTGCTTACCATTTCTACAGTTTTTTTTAATAAATCTTGTCTTGTTTTTTCGTCCAAAACTGGACTTGGAGACTCCTCAATAAGTTTTTGATGTTTTCTTTGCACCGAACAATCTCTTTCACCCATATGAATAGTTGTTTTTTTATCTGACAAAATCTGCACCTCTATATGTCTAGGTTTTTCAAAATATTTTTCTATATAAACATCATCATTTAAAAAATATTTTTGTGCTTCTTGTTTGGCTAAAGATAAAGCACCATCAAGTTCTTTTTCATTTTTGACAAGTTTCATACCTTTTCCACCACCTCCCGCAGAAGCTTTAATCAAAACCGGGTATCCAATTTTTGAAGAAATTTTTTTTGCTTCATCTAATGACTTAATATTTCCTTCAGACCCTTCAATAATTGGAAGTCCAAGTTTTTTCGCAGTTCTTTTTGCTTCAATTTTATCTCCCATCTTTTTCATTATTTCTGCACTGGGACCAATAAACTTTATTTTATTTTTAGTAACTATTTCGGCAAAACGGTGATTTTCTGACAAAAATCCATATCCTGGGTGTATAGCATCAGCACCAGTTACATCAATCGCTGACATAATAGCAGCAATATTTAAATAACTATTTTGAGGTTTGTGAGAACCTATACAGATACTTTCATCTGCCAATCTGACATGCATTGACTCAGAATCAACATCTGAATGAACAGCTACACTTGGTATACTTAATTCCTTGCAAGCTCTAATTATACGAACCGCTATTTCTCCACGGTTAGCTACTAAAATTTTTTTAAACATTATTTAACTGAAATAAGAGGTTGTCCAAACTCAACAGGCTCACCATCTTTAACTAATATTTTATCAACAGTACCATCTTGAGTAGACGGAACATGATTCATAGTCTTCATAGCTTCAACAATCATTATTGTTTGACCTTTCTTTATTTTTTGTCCTATTTCTACAAATTTTTTTGCGCTAGGCTCTGGAGCAAGGTAAGCAGTTCCAACAATAGGTGAAGTTACGTTTGTACCACTACTCTCTATTTTTGATTTTTTTTTATTAATTTCAGTCGGCGTTACATTTAGAGCACTAACTGAGCGCGAAACTTTAACTTTTGTAGTACCTTCTGCGTATTCAATTTCACTAAGTTCAAATTCTTTTAAATAACCAACTAATTCTTCAATAATTTTTTTATTAA
>CEUZ01003545.1_pt1 | contig 18433 bp, 18 predicted proteins | sample 361511 | NCBI WGS metagenome assembly CEUZ01 (sample SAMEA2622822, study PRJEB7988) | marine metagenome | biome: marine biome (ENVO:00000447); feature: surface water layer (ENVO:00002042); material: "saline water (ENVO:00002010), including plankton (ENVO:xxxxxxxx)" | depth 5 m
GAACTAATTGTATAATTTACTCCTTTTATTTTAAATGGAACAGCTAAAGTAGCCGAAGCGGTACTGGCCATTGTTCTCGGGACAACGAAAGGACCCATTTTTTTTGGATTTTTTTCACGTGTTTTATCAGCTGCTAAAATAACATTTTTAATTGATGGGCCACCCGATCCCATAATCATTCCACTGGATATATTGCTTACATCTTTTTCTTCTAGCCCAGAGTCTTTGACCGCTTCATCCATAGCTATGTAATTGTATGCAGATCCTTCTCCCATAAACCTAATTACTTTACGGTCAATATAATCTTCTAACTTAATATTTGGTTTTCCGTGAATATTACTTTTTAAATTAAATTCTTTATATTCTTCGCAAAATGATATTCCTGATTTTGAGTCTAATAGAGAATTATAAACTTCTCTTTGATTATTTCCTAAGCAAGAAACAATTCCAATTCCAGTGATAACTACTCTTTTCATGACTTAAATAATCCTACTTTTAAATTTTCTGCTTCATATATGGGTTTATTATCCGCATATAATATTCCATTTGCTAATCCTACAACAGCTCCTTGTTTTTTTAAAATTCTTTTCATATCAACTTTATATCTAGCAATTTTTACATTTTTAAGCACTTCTCCAGTAAACTTAACAGAGTTTACTCCAAGAGCTCTTCCCTTTCCCGGTTCTCCTTTCCATCCCAGGAAGAAACCAACCAATTGCCACATAGCATCTAATCCAAGGCAACCAGGCATAACCGGATCTTCTTTAAAATGGCAATCAAAAAACCACATCTTATCTTTAATATCAAGTTCAGCCTCAACTAGCCCTTTGTTAAAATCTCCTTTATCATTTTGAATATTAGTAATTCTATCAAACATTAACATTGGTGGCGAAGGAAGCTTAGCATTTCCAGGGCCAAATAATTTTCCATTTGCACAGTCTAAAAGTTCTTGATAACTATATGATGATTTTTTCTCCATAAATTAAGATATTTATTACTTTATTTAACATGATTATAATATCAAATTTGTGTAGAATAGTTATAATTTAGGCAAAAAAATGAAAAATAATTCAACTTTTATTGAAAAATTAAGATTATCAGGCTTGAGACCGACAAAACAGAGAATAGGGGTATGCAAGGTTTTATTTGACAGAAATGATACTTTTCATTTTACAATTAATGATCTGGCAAAAATTTTGCAAAAAAAAGTAAATGGAAAAATTTCGCTCGCGACTATTTATAATACCGTTCATGCCTTTAAAAAAAAAGGATATTTAAAACAGATTTCTATAAATAGTGATAAAAGTTATTTTGATACCAATGTTTCAATTCATCATCATTTTTTTGATGAAAGCAAAAATCAACTTATAGATTTAAACGACGAAGGAATAGAAAAAATAAAAATTAAGAAGAAAATTCCTGGTAAAAAAATCAAGTCTATAGAAGTTTTGGTTAAAGTCACAAATAAAAAATAAAATACACCAAATTTTTTGAGAATGAATATTAAAATCAAAAATTTTGTTTATAAAACCTCTTTAGAATAATTCTAATCTATTGACAAATGCTTATATATCTCTATATATTCAAACTATAGGGAGGACAATTATGGCACTTAAAGGAAGTAAAACAGAAGGAAACTTAAAAGCCGCCTTCGCAGGTGAAAGCCAAGCGAATCGTAGGTATCTTTATTTTGCACAAAAAGCAGATGTTGAAGGGTATAACGATGTTGCTACAGTTTTTAGATCAACAGCCGAAGGTGAAACTGGACATGCCCATGGTCATTTAGAATTTTTAGAAGAGGTGGGAGATCCAGCTACTGGAAAACCTATTGGAGAAACTAAAGATAATCTAGCAGCAGCAGTTGCTGGAGAAACGCATGAGTACACAGACATGTATCCAGGTATGGCTAAAACAGCTAGAGACGAAGGTTTTGAAGAAATAGCTGATTGGTTTGAAACTTTAGCTAAAGCTGAAAAATCACACGCTGGTAAGTTTCAAAAAACGCTAGACTCAATTAAATAAATATCAAATTTATGGTGGGTAAACCCCACCATAAAATCAAAAAATGAATAATAAAGAAGGTAGTACAAAAGCACCAATAAGACATCCTATAAACTTTGAACATCCTGATTTTTCTAATCCTGAAAAATTAGATGCAGAAATGAGAAGAGTATTTGATATATGTCATGGTTGTAGAAGATGTTTTAATCTTTGCGATTCTTTCCCAAAACTTTTCGATATGATTGATGCATCAAAAAATGAAGATGTTGATAGTGTATCAAGTAAAAAATTTCCAGAAGTTGTTGATGCGTGTACACTTTGTGATATGTGTTTTATGACAAAGTGTCCATACGTTCCGCCGCATGAATTTAATCTAGATTTTCCTCATTTAATGCTGAGGTACAGAACTCTTCAAAAAAAACAAAAAAAACTACCTATTATACAATCAGAATTGGCAAAAACAGATAGAAACGGGAAAATTGGTATAATGTTTTCTTATATTATAAACCTAATAACAAACGTTAAAAATAAAATTCTAAGAAAATTATTACAATTTATTTTAGGTATAGATAAAAGAGTAGCACTTCCTAAATATAATTCAGAAACATTTTCTGATTATTTTAAAAAAGATAAATTGAAGAAAATAACTTCTGGCGAAAGAAAAAAAAGTAAAAGAAAAGTTGTTATATATTCTACTTGTTTTGTTAATTTTAATAAAAAAGAGACTGGAGTCGCGGCACTTAAAGTCTTAGAAAAAAACGGAGTTGAAACAGAGGAAGCCTATCCAGGCTGTTGTGGCATGCCTTTTTTAGAACAGGCTGATTTAAAAAAAGTTGTTTCACAGGCAAAAATTGTTTCGAATGATTTACTTAAATGGATTGATAAAGGTTTTACGGTAGTTACATTAACAGCGAGCTGTGGCCTAATGTTAAAATTTGAATGGCCATTGTTACTTCCCCAAGATGAAAATATTAAAAAATTATCTAAAAATGTTAAAGATATCGACGAATATATTGTTGAAATTGCGGAAGAAGAAGGACTTGCTAGCGGGCTTAAAGAGCTAGATGGCGGAGTTACAGTTCATAATGCTTGTCACGCCAGAGCACAAAACATGGGAATAAAAGCAAGAGATATGCTTAAATTAATTCCAAATATTAAGATAGATGTTGTGGAAAGATGTGCTGGGCACGGCGGTACTTTTGGAGTAATGAAAAGCACACATAACCTTGCGGTGAAAGTTGGTAAGCCTGCAGTAAAACAAATTCAAAATAAAAAAAATAAATATATGGCATCAGACTGCCCTCTAGCGGGAAAACATCTTAAGCAATTAGAGGTAGATACGAATATTAATAATAGTCAATCAGCTCATCCGATAGAATTGATGGCTAAAAGTTATGGAATTTAAATATGTCTAAAGAAAAAAGAGAAATAGAAAAAAAAGACTTACTATCATCAGAAATTTATTCAAAAAACAGAAAACAATTTAGAAAAAATTTAGTAGATTTTAAAAAAAATAGAAGAATTGCACTTGGACCTTATGCAACATTATATTTTGAAAACTTTGAAACCATGCTTGGTCAAGTACAAGAAATGTTACATATCGAAAAAGGTGGAGATGCACAGTTAAAAGATGAATTGTATGCTTATAACCCCCTGATTCCAAAAGGAAAAGAGCTTGTAGCAACCTTGATGTTCGAAATTGATGATCCAATTTTAAGATCAAGTTTTTTAGCAAAAGTAGGTGGAATAGAGGAAAAAGTTTATATGTTAATTGATAAAAAAAAAATATTTGCAAATCCCGAAAAAGATGTAGATCGAACTTCAGCCGAAGGCAAAGCTTCATCAGTGCAGTTTTTACACTTTGAATTTTCAAAAGATCAAATTATGAATTTTAAAAATTTAAATGAAGATATTTATGTTGGTATAGATCACAAATTATATAAGCATGAAATTAAGTTTGGAAAAAATATACAGGAAGCTTTAATAAAAGATTTTAGCTAGTTTTTCCCCATAAATATTTTTTTAAAATCCATCCTTTGAAATTTCCAGTTTTAATTTTGCACCATTTTATTTTACATTTTTGTATTAAAACTAATCTTCCAACAGATAACTTTGCCAAAGGTTTTGAAAAAATTGTAGGTTTTTTATAAAAGATGGCTTCATTTTTTATATTTATTGCTGAGCTTCTTCTTGAAAGCTGTGAAACATGTATCCATCCAGAATTGTTTTGAAAATCAGTCACCTTTCTCCACGTTTCAGATTTGTCCACAATTACTACAGGTAAATATTTTTTTTTATATATTAATATTATTGGATAATCAAAGGAAGGTCCCTTTCTTAAATTGACTTGATTATTCTTTAAAGATAAAAATTTTATATCTTCATCAGCAATTATTAATTTGGGATTAATCAACAAAAAAACCAAAAAAAATACTGAAAGAATTTTTTTATTATGCATTACATGTACAATCAGATCTTTTGTTTAATTTTACTTTTCTAAATGTTTGCTTTAGAATATCAATTATAAGAATATATCCGCAAAGGCTATTACCAATTTTAAGTATCTCTTTTATAACCTCACTTGCCTGAATACTGCCGACTATACCTCCCATAGTACCCAAAATACCTTCAAATTCACAATCATCAAAATCTAAATTATTTGGCATTTTTGGAATAAAACACCTTAAACATGGTGAATTTTTTTTAGAAAAATTAAAAGTATAAATTTGACCATAAAATTTACTAATTGCACCAGAAACTAAAATTTTTTTATTTCTTAAACAATAATCATTAATTAAAAAACGTGTTCTAAAGTTATCACTACCATCTACAATTACGTTATAGTTATGTGCTATTTTATTAATGTTTTTAATTGTTATTTTTTCATTAAAAGATGTGAGATTTATCCCAGGATTAATTTTTTTTAATTTTTTTATTGCTGTTGATGATTTATTTTTATTTAAATCATTAGTTGTAAAAAGAATTTGACGGGCAAGGTTTGAAGTTTCAACCTTGTCTTTGTCTACTAAACCAATTTTTCCTATACCCATTGCAGTTAAATATATAGATATAGGTGAACCAAGTCCTCCCACCCCAACAATTAAAACGCTAGATTTTAAAAGTTTTTTTTGACCAATTGTACCGATTTTTTTTAATATAATTTGTCTAGAGTACCTATCAATTTGTTTTTTTGTAAATTTCATTATTTTTTATTAACCAGTTGAACCAAATCCACCTTTCCCTCTTAAAGTTTTTGGTAAATTTTCTACCTCTTCCAATTCCATTTTATGCACGGGCATCAAGATCATTTGAGCGATTCTATCTTTATTTTTAATAGTAAACTCATTATTTCCATGATTAAAAAGTATTATTTTAATTTCACCTCTATAATCACTATCGATTGTTCCAGGAGTATTTAAAACAGATATATTATTTTTTGCTGCAAGTCCTGATCTTGGTCTTATTTGTATTTCATATTCTTCCGGAAATGCAACCGATATTCCAGTGGATACTAAACATGAACTTTTAGGAGATAATTTAATTGGTTCTTTTATAAAAGCCATTAAATCCATACCAGATGCACCTGTAGTCTTATAAGAAGGCATTTCTACCGATGGATGTAATTTTTTAATTAATACTTTTACCATTAAATTTTAATTTAATTGGCTAATAACTCTTTCAATGATTTCATCTGATAATTCAGATTTTTTTCTCATAGCAATTTTTTCATCACTAATTTTTTTATTTTTATAAAAAATTGTAACTTCATTAAAATCTGAATCAAAACCAATAGACTTATTTGAAACATCATTGGCGATAATCCAGTCACAATTTTTTTCTATTAATTTTTTTGTAGCATTATCTTTTATATTTATGGTTTCAGCGGCAAATCCTATGACTAGTTTTGGTCTAAGCGAATTATGGTTTGAAACATAGCTGATAATATCAATATTTTTTTCTAAGCTTAAATTTATATAATTTTCTTTTTTAATTTTTTCCTCTTTTTGTTCTTTTATTTTAAAATCTGCTACAGCAGCAGAAAATATAGCAACATCAGCAGGCAAGCTCTTTTGTGTTGCTTTAAACATTTGATCAGCAGTTTCAACACTTATAAAATTTATATCTTTATCTACTTTTAAATTAGTTGGCCCAGATATAAGAGTTGTTTCAAATCCTTTTTTAGATAAAGATTTTGCTAATTCAAAGCCTTGCTTTCCGCTTGATTTGTTAGTTATAAATCTTACAGGATCAATATATTCTCGTGTTGGGCCTGCAGTTACCAAAGCTTTATATTTTTTATCTTTACCAAAATTAGAAAAATAATTTTCAATTTGTTTAATAATTTTATTAGGTTCTGCCATTTTTCCTTCACCAAACTCTCCACATGCCATATCTCCGATTTCAGGACCGATCATTTTATATCCAAAGTTTTTTAACTTATTAATATTTTCTTTAGTGGAAGGATGTTCCCACATTCTAACATTCATTGCTGGAGCTAAAAAAATATCTTTATTTGATGCAAGAATTACCGTTGAAGCTAAGTCATCTGTTGATCCTGTAACCAATTTAGAAATAGTATTAGCAGTTGCTGGCGCAACTATAATAATATCAGACCACCTAGAAAGAGATATATGATCCATTTCTGATTCATTTTCAACACTAAATAAATCATCATAAACTTTTTCTTGAGAAAGTGATGCTACAGATAATGGTGTAACAAATTCTTTAGCATTTTTAGTTAAAATTGTTTTAACTCTAGCACCTTTTTTTTTTAAAGATCTAATTATTTCCAAACTTTTATAAGCAGAAATTCCTCCACAAATAACCAAAAGTATTTTTTTATCTGATAAATTCTCCATAATTCTATTATTTGAATACTATGAGAACTAAAATTACAAGAACTAAAAAACCTCCCAATATCTTATTACGCATTAGTTCTAGCTTTAATTCTTCTTCTCTTAAACTGCGGTAGGCTAATGTATTTGGATTAAACTTTCCTTCTGCTATTAATGTCATTACATCATTTGCTTTATCCATTATATTGGGTAAATCTGGAAGTCTTTTAAGAACTTCTGAAGCTTCAATTATAACCTCATTGGCTTTATTAAGGGGATCTTTAACATTTCGTAACCAATCTTCTAATACTGGTTTAGATACGTCCCAAATATTTGTATCTGGATCAAGTTTTCTAGCTACTCCTTCAACAACTACCATGGTTTTTTGTAACAATAATAGTTGTATTTGTGTTTGCATGTTAAATCTATCAGTAACTTCAAAAAGCTGACTCAATAATTTTCCACCAGATATATTTTTTACAGTTTGACCAAAAATAGGTTCACCTATAGATCTCAAAGCTTGAGAAAATTCATCTTTAGAGGTTTCTCTTGGAACTAAACCTGCTAAAAAATGCACTTCAGCAACTTTTTTATAATCTCTTTTGATGAAACCGTAGAGTATTTCAGCTAAATACTTTCTATTATTTTTATCAAGCCTTCCCATAATACCAAAATCAACCGGCACTATATTTCCATTTGTGGTGACAAATAAATTTCCTTGATGCATATCTGCGTGAAAAAAACCATCTCTTACTGCATGTCTAAGAAAGTGCTGGATAGTATTTTTAGCTAATTTCTTAACATCAATATTAAAAGATTTTAAGGTTTGAACTTCTCTTATTGAAATTCCATCAACTCTGTCTAAACACAAGACTTTTTTACTCGTATAATTCCAATAAATTTTTGGAACATTAAATCCTATATCACTTTTTGTATTTTCATAAAATTCATTAGCTGCCGCCGCTTCAAATCTTAGATCCATTTCAATATTAGTAATTTCCCTTAATAACTGGACAACTTCAACAAGTTTGAGTCTTTTTGTTTTTTTTACGAGTTTTTCAACAATATATGCTAAAAACATTAATGCATCTAATTCTTCGTTAAAAACTTTTTCAATATTTGGTCTTAAGATTTTAATTGCAACTTTTTTAATTTTATCTTCATATTTTACATCAGCAAAATGTACTTGAGCAATTGATGCAGCAGCTACAGAATCAGACAAATTAGATATTTTCAGAAAATTTTCTTCGTTTAATTCTTTTTTTAATATATTTTTAGCTTCCTCTTTACTGAAAGCAGGAAGTTTGTCTTGAAGTTTTTCTAATTCTTTTGAGATATCGTCTCCAATTATATCAGGCCTTGTTGCTAAAAATTGACCTAACTTTATGAAAGTAGTACCCATTCCCTGCAATGCGACGCATAATTTATTTCCTGGATTTAAATTTTTACTATCTTCATTTTTATTTAAACTAAAACCAATTATAGAAAACAATAATTTTATTGTTAAAGGTGGATTATAAATTTCGTAAATAGAGGAAATAGCACCAGAAATTGAAAGTTTTCGTCCTATTTTAAATAACATTATAATCTTTTTTAACATATTTAAATTTTCCAACCTGAATGAATTGCCACCACACCAGAATTTAGATTTCTATAAGAAGTATTTACAAAGCCTTGTTTTTTTATTTTTTCAAGTAATTCATCTTGATCACAAAAATTTTCAATACTATTTATTAAATATTCGTACGGTTCTGATTTTCCAACTACTAATTTACCTATTACAGGTATTGATTTCGAGTAAGTTTGGTAAAACTTATTTAGTAAATTGTTTTTAACTTTTGAGAATTCTAAACATAAAAATCTTCCACCCGGTTTTAAAACTCTAAAGGCTTCGCTTATACAACTATTAATATTTTCTATATTTCTGATACCAAAACTTATTGTATAGTAATCAAAATAATTATCTTCAAAAGGCAGTTTTTCAGCATCGTTACAAAACCATTTAATATTAGATAAATTTTTGAATCTCTTTTTATTTATATTCAACATTTCCTTATTTTCATCTAGGCAGTAAACTTTTCCATTATAATTTGTTTTTGTTAAATATAATTTTGCAATATCTCCAGTACCAGATGCTACATCAATTAATTTTGTATTTTCTTGGGGATTTAGACTATCTATAAATTTTTTTTTCCAAAATCTATGAATACCTAAAGACATTAGATCATTCATTAGATCATATTTATCAACCACATCTTGAAATACTTGAGTTACAAATCTTTCATTTTTTTTATGATGAGTTTTCATTTAAATTAATAGATCATATGTTAAGTTTTTCTACAATATATATAATTCGTATATGCCAGAACTTCCTGAAATAGAAATTGTTAAAAGATCTTTGTTTAAAAAGATAAATAAAGCAAAAATCGTTAATATTAAAATCAATAATAAAAATTTACGCTATAAAATACCAAATTCATTCCTTGAAGAATTGACTAGTCAAAAAATACTGAAAATTTCTAGGAGATCTAAATATTTATTATTTCATTTGAAAAAAAAAATACTCTTAGTGCACTTAGGTATGACTGGAAAATTCTTGATCGTAAGAAGCAAGGACAACTCAATGTTCAAAACCAGCTTTTATTATGATTTGAACATAATACCAAAACACAATCATGTTCTTTTCACTTTGAATAATGGCTTAGTATTGATTTATAACGATGTAAGAAGATTTGGTTTTTTTAAATTATTCGACAAAAATAAATTAAAAGACATTACCTTTTTAAATAAACTTGGCGTTGAACCCTTAAGTAAATTATTTAATGTAAAATACTTTAAAAATTTAATTAAAAATAAAAACAAGAATATTAAAAATTTGTTAATGGACCAAACCTTTATAAGTGGATTAGGAAACATTTATGTAAATGAATGTTTATTTTTGTCTAAAATGCACCCAATTACAAGTTGTAAAATTTTAAAAGAAAAAGAAATAAAAAGATTAATAATAAATATTAAAAAAATTTTAAAATTTTCAATTTCTAAAGGGGGGTCTTCAATAAGAGATTTTAAAAACGCATCTGGTAAAAGTGGCCGTTTCCAGCAATTTTTCCATGTTTATGGACGTGAGGGTAAAAATTGTTCACGTATTTCGTGTGATGGTAAAGTTAGAAAATTATTTATATCTAACAGATCATCTTTTTACTGCAATAAATGTCAAAATTAAATTGATATTGACCGATATGTTACAAAAAGATATATATTCATTTTTTTATGCCAAATACTAGCTCAGCAATAAGAAGAGTAAAAAGATCTGAATCTCAGACTTTTATTAATAGAATCAGAAAAAGCAAGTATAAATCGGCAGTTAAAGAAATGGCGAATTACATTTCTGAAGGAAAAATCAAAGAAGCTGAAAAATTTTTACCTAAATTCAATTCAAAATTGATGAAAATTGCAAAAACTGGTGTTTTAAAAAAAAAAACAGCTTCCAGGATCATCTCTAAAGCCACTCATAAAATTAAAAAGTTAAAAAAATAATTTCAAAAATCATTTATTTAAACAATTTAAAGTTGTTAAATTTTTTATTTTTAAAATACAACTAGGAAAATATTTTAAAATACAACTTAAAATCATGTTTGGTAAATAATTAAATTAAAATAATAAAAAAAAAAACTACATATTGTTTTATAATATTATAGGTTGCATATTCTATTTAAAAACTAAAATATTTTTCTACTTCTGATTTTAAAAAAATATTTGAAACAAAAAAATTTAAAATACAACCAATTATAATTTTTTTTTCTAATACAACCTAATAACCGTTGCATGGTCTGTGAAAAAAAATTACAACTATTTTTCTAAAAAAAATCAATATGAACAAAATTTTACCAAAAAAAATAGTTGATATATCTGTTGTTGAAGAAGATGTTATAAATAATTGGAATAACATTTTAAAGAAATCTCGAGAGGTTTTTGGAAATGATATTTATGAAAGTTGGATTAAAAACATTAATTTAAAAAATGAATATCATCATTATATTATTTTATCTGCTCCAACTAGGTTTGTACGAGATTGGATTGTTTCAAGGTACGCGGATAAGCTACTAGATATAATTAAAATTTTTAAAAAAAGTATTGAAAGAATAGAATTTTTAATTGAGGAAAAAGAAGAAAGATCAGAAAAGCAGGAAACGCAAAAAAATAGTAAAATTACATCAATAGAAAATAGTCAAATTAACTACAATAGATTTAATTCAGATCAAAGCTTCGATAATTTTGTTGTGGGCGAAGGAAACGAACTTGCGTTTACAGCAGCTAAAAAAGTGTGTTTAGAATCTTCTCATTTTAATCCACTTTATATCTATAGTTCAGTAGGAATGGGAAAAACTCACCTACTAAATGCAATCGGGTTAGAAGTCGGTAGCAAAAAAAAAGTAATGTTTATTTCAGCGGAAAGATTCATGTACCATTTTATTAGATCTATAAAAAATAATGACATGGTCAAATTTAAAGATTTATTCAGAAAAGTTAATGTTTTTATAATTGATGATATTCAATTTTTAGGCGGCAAAGAAGCATTCCAAGAAGAATTTTTTCATACTTTTAACTCTTTAATAGAAAAAGGTTCACAAGTTGTAATTTCATCTGACAGAACGCCTTCAAGTCTTGATAAAATTCAAGAAAGAATTAAGTCTCGATTTTCAGGTGGTTTGGTTATTGATATACAGCCTCCAGATTTAAATCTAAGAATAAAAATTTTAAAAAGTAAGTATAACCAAATTAAAAAAAATTTTAACGAAGATTATGATTTAAGTGATGAAATTTTTAATTTTTTAGCTTTCGAAGTTAAATCAAGTATTAGGGAGATGGTAGGAGCATTAAATAGGATTTTAGCTTATTGTAACATAAATACAAAATCGCCAAATATTTATGAATGTAAAAAAATATTAAAAGATTTTATTGGTAATAATGACAAAATTATAAATGTTGAAACTATTCAGAGCGTAGTAGCAAACCATTATAATCTTAACCTTCAAGAAATGTTATCCGCAAGAAGATCTAGATCTTTAGCTAGACCAAGACAAATAGCTATGTATTTATCTAAGCTTCACACAACAAATTCACTTCCAGAAATAGGAAGAAAATTTTCTAATCGAGACCACACTACAGTAATACATGCAGTTAAAAAAATTGAGGAGTTGATTAAAAAAGATAATGAAATTAGAGAAAGTGTAATTCAGCTGAAAAAAAATCTTATTTAAATTTTTAATAATGGAATTTTCAATTAATAGAGATATTTTTTTAAAATCATTGGGTCATGCTAATGGTATCATAGAAAAAAAAACAACTTTACCAATTTTATCAAACGTACTTATACAGGCTCAAAATTCAAAAATAAAAATAACAGCTACAGATCTAGATATAATTTATTCTGAGGAAATACCTGTTCAAAGTTTAACCAAAGAAGGATCAACAACCACATCGGCTAGTATTCTTTATGATATATTAAGAAAATTAGAGGCAAATTCTAAAATTGAAATATCTTTACAAACTGAAAATAAATTAAAAATAACTTCAGGAAATTCTAAATTTAATTTGTTATGCATATCGGCTGATAATTTTCCATTATCAGGAGAGGACGTAAAACAAAAGTCTTTTGAAATTTCTTCTGCGAATATGCTAAAACTACTAAACAAAACAAGGATTTCAATTTCCAATGATGAAACAAGACATTACCTTAATGGAATTTATTTACATAAAACAACTGTAGAAAATAAATCTTTTTTAACAAGTGTTGCAACTGATAGTCATAGGCTTTCTTTTAGTAGTTTAAGTATTGATCCAAATACTAATTTTGAATCGATAATTTTACCTAAAAAAACCATCTATCAGCTCATATCTTTATTAGAACAAGATTCAAAAACAATTAGAATATCTAATGACAAATCAAAGATTAAATTTGAAATGGATAACTCTATACTTATTTCAAAAGTTATAGATGGAAGATTTCCTGATTATAGTAAAGTCATTCCCAAAGGTAATGATAAAATATTAGAAATTAAACTAAATGATTTTAAAAATTCTATAGAAAGAGTAACTACAGTTTCTTCAGATAAAAAAGAAGGTTTAAAAATAAAATTGTCAAAAAATTCTATGCAATTATCAGTAAATAGTCCTACTAGTGGAGAAGGAACAGAAAGCTTAAATGTCAAATATAATTCTGATGATATAGGTATAAGTTTTAATAGTAGATACTTAATTGATATCTCATCTCAAATTGAAAATGAATCTGTTATCCTTTATTTAAAAGATCCTGGTGCACCAGTATTGATTAAAGATATTTCTGATAAAAACACTTTTCATGTCGTTATGCCGATGAAAATTTGATTTATTTAGCGTAAAAACTAAAATAGATAATTTTTATATTTTTCCTTAAGTTACCATTTAATATCAACGGCCATTTAAGGTACCTGTTTTTCAAAGATTTAATTAGTTAAAAAAAAATGTTAAAATAAGTAAAAAATTCACAATTATGATCAAGAAAAATCAACAAGATAATAAGAAATATAGCGCCGAATCTATAAAAGTACTTAAAGGTCTTGAGGCAGTTAGAAAAAGGCCAGGAATGTATATTGGCGACACTGATGATGGAACAGGCCTTCATCACATGGTCTATGAAGTAGTCGATAATTCTATCGACGAAGCTTTAGCAGGCCACTGCAAAAATATTAAAGTTACAATAAATCCAGATCAATCAGTTTCCGTTGAAGATGATGGAAGAGGAATACCTGTAGATATGCATAAGGGAGAAAAAAAATCAGCAGCGGAAGTAATTATGACCCAACTGCATGCTGGCGGTAAATTTGATCACGATTCATATAAAGTTTCTGGTGGACTTCATGGTGTTGGAGTGTCAGTTGTTAATGCATTATCAGAAAAATTAAAATTAAGTATATTTAGAGAAAAAAAGGAATACTTCATTGAATTTAAAAATGGAAATGCTATTTCTCCTTTAAAATCGAAAGGAAAAACAAATAAAACAGGGACCCGTATAATTTTTTTACCATCAAAAGAAGTATTTTCTGATACCAAATTTAGTTCTTCAATTTTACAAAAAAGAATGAGAGAACTTGCTTTTCTCAATAAAGGTTTATCTATTATTTTAGTTGATAAAACGGGTAAAAAAGAAAAAGAATATAGAAATAAATATGATGGCGGAATACAAGAGTTTGTTGATTTTCTAGATAAAAATAAATCGGCTTTAGTAAATAAAAATGACCTAAACTTATTTAAAAAACCTATTTATATTACAGGCACAAAAGACAATGTAGAGGTGGAATGCTCATTAAAATGGAATTCTGGTTATTCTGAGGAAATGCTACCTTTTGCAAATAATATTCATCAAAAAGATGGCGGAACACATTTATTAGGCTTTAGAAGTGCGCTTACAAGAGTAATTAACAAATATGCTGTAGATGGGAATCTTCTAAAAAAAAATAAAATTACTTTGACCGGTGATGACACAAGAGAAGGTCTAACAGGTGTTCTATCAATAAAAATACCTGATCCTAAGTTTTCATCACAAACAAAAGATAAACTTGTTTCATCAGAAGTAAGATTTATCGTTGAATCCATTGTAAACGATAGATTATCAACTTGGTTCGATCAAAACCCTGGAATTAAAAAAACAGTATTATTAAAAATAGTTCAAGCAGCGATTGCAAGGGATGTTGCTAGAAAGGCTAGAGAGGGAGTTAGAAGAAAAGGATCACTGGAATTATCTGGTTTACCAGGAAAGCTTGCTGACTGCCAAATAGGCAAAGCAGAAGGTACAGAATTATTTATTGTTGAGGGAGATTCAGCTGGCGGATCTGCGAAGCAAGGAAGAAATAGAGAATTTCAAGCAGTATTACCTTTACGGGGAAAAATACTTAATACTTATATTGATACTAATGGTCACAAGGCAAAAAACGGAAACAGTCAAGACTTACAGACAAAAGCATTTTCAAAAATGATGTCATCTAATGAAATTGTCACTTTAATTAACGCACTAGGAACTGGATCTAAAGATTTTAATATAGAAAATTTAAGATACGAAAAAATCATTATTATGACAGATGCCGATGTTGACGGATCACATATAAGAACTTTACTGTTAACATTATTTAATAATCATCCTTTTAATGAACTAATAGAAAAAAATCATATTTATCTTGCTCAACCACCATTATATAAAATCACAAAAGGTTCAAAGGTTAATTATATAAAAGATGATCAAGAACTAAATAATTTTTTGATAAAATCTTCAGGAAAAACAAAAACGGAATTTAAAAAGAGCAGCAGTGATTTTAAAAAATTTATTGAAAGGGAAAAAACTAAAATTAACATTCAGAGATTTAAAGGTTTGGGAGAAATGAACCCTGGAGAGTTATGGGAAACAACTTTGAATCCTGAAAAAAGAACTTTGCTACAGGTAAAATATACAAATAATACCAAGATAAAGTCTAAAAAGGATCAAGATTTAATACAAATTCTTATGGGAGATGAAGTGGCACCAAGAAAAGATTTTATCATTAGTAGAGCTTTAGAAGTTGCAAATTTAGATATATAATTTCTAAATGAAATTATTTGAGTTTTTCAAACCAACTGAAATAAATATAGATAAAAATACATTAGTTATACTAAGATGGATTGCAATTTTAGGTCAGTTTTTTGCAATTAATATTGTTTACTTTATATTAAATTTTAATTTCCCCTTTTATTATTGTCTATTAATTATTTTTTTTGGAGCCCTAACAAATATTTTTTTACAAATTATTAAAAAAAGAGTTTTAAACAATTTTCATTCAACCTTATATTTGTCTTATGATTTAATACAATTAGCCTTACTAATTTTTTTAACAGGAGGGATAACTAATCCTTTCGTCATATTATTAATTGTACCTGCAATTGTGTCATCTACATTTTTATCATTAAGGAGTACACTAAATTTAGTCTTTTTGACCATAATATGCCTGATAGCGCTGAGCATTTATTATTTTCCTATTCCGCACTCTGGTAACTTACATTTTCATGTACCAGACTATTATTTACAAGGAATACCCATCGCAGTAACAATTGGATTAATATTTCTTTGTTATTTTGGGGCAAGATTTGGATTAGAAAACAAAAAAAGGACAGAGGCAAATAACAGGTTAGAATTAGTTTTGGCAAAGGAGCACGAATTAAAATCAATAGGTGTTCAGGCTGCCGCTGCCGCACACTCGCTAAGCACTCCATTATCTACTATAAAATTAGTTTCAAAGGAATTAGCTAAAGAATTAAAAAATAATGATAAATATGAAAAAGATATAAGCCTAATTTATTCTCAATCATTAAGGTGTGGAGAAATATTAAAAAAACTTTCAATGTCACCATCCGCAAGAGATACATTTTTTGAGAATATAAAATTAAAAGATTTATTGATAGAAATTACTAATTCGTTTGAAGAAATTTCAAAGAAAAAATTTATAATTAAATTAGACGATAATAAATATGATCCCATAGTAAAAAGAAAAGCCGAAGTAACATATGGGTTGAGAAATTTTATTGGAAATTCATCAAAATTTAGTAAATCTTTAGTAGAAGTTATTTTAGAAAGTAATAAAGAAAATACTTTTATAAAAGTTTGTGATGATGGCCCAGGTTTTCCTGAAGACGTAATAAATTTTTTAGGTGAACCTTATATTCAAAGCAAAAATAAGGAAGTAAATTTAAAATCAGGATTAGGTCTAGGGACCTTTATAGGCAAAACTCTCCTAGAAAGAATGGGTGCCAATATTAGTTTTGGAAGCTGTCCTTCTAGAAAAGGAGCGATGGTAACTATTGAGTGGAAAACTAAGCGTTTGCTTTCTATTTAGTTTTTTTATACTGAAAAGAATAAGAAATAATTTTGTAAGCTAATTTAGCAACTAAAAAATTATAAGAATTAAATCCTTTAATTGGTGAAAGTTCGTTTATATCTGCTCCTACAATGTTAGAGTTTTTTGCTGCTATTTTAATTATATTTAAAGTTTCATCCCAAAATAACCCACCTGGCTCGGGAGTGCCAGTTGCTGGCATTATGCTAGAATCAAATCCATCTACATCAAAAGTTAAATATACAGTTTTATTTTTAATTTGTTTCCTAAATTTATTTAAATTCCAATTTGATTTATCTTTTGCCCAAAAAATATTTATTCTAGATGAATTTTTTTTTAAATATGAAACTTCACTTTTAGATATATTTCTTATTCCAAATGAAATTACAGATACATTTTTATGATCCAAGCACCTTTTAATTGCAGATGCATGTGAAAATTTTTCTCCATTATAACTTTCCCTTAAATCTGCGTGGGCATCAAAATGTAGTAAACATAATTTTTTATATTTTTTAACAAATGGAACAATACACCCAGGAGTGATTGAGTGTTCTCCACCAAATGTTATTGGAAAAAGTTTTTTTCTTAAAATTTCTCCATTTATATCGGAAATTTTTTTTAGTGATTTATTAATATTTTTATCAATTTTAAAGGGTTTTAGAGTTTTTATTCCAATTTTTTTATAAGGTTCACAATTTAATTCTTCATCATATAACTCAACTTGATGTGATGCTTTAATTATTTCTTTTGGCCCATTTTTAGTTCCACCCCCATAACTAACAGTTTTTTCTAAACCAAATGGAATAACAACAACTTTTTCTTTGAAATTAAATTTATTATCAATTCCAAGAAATCCTTTTTTATTTGGAAAATATTTCACTTTTAACCGAATAAATTAGAAAAATTTTTAGGTTTTCGGTTTTCCCAATGCTTACGATGATAAGCATCACTAGCTATAAGGGGAAGAATGCTAGTCGCTTCAGCGAAAACCATCTGTTCTTTGGAAACATCCACTTTACCCCACGAACTTGCCTCCTTGAGCGTTGAACTGCTGCAAGCACCATCTCTTGTGTCTGCAACAGTGATCTGCACAGCGTATTTATGCATATCGACCTGTTTACCCAAAAGTTCAGCACAAACCACGGTATCTTGCACGAAGTTTTTTGGTACTCCGCCGCCAATCATTAACAGTCCTGAAGATTTAGATCTTATTTTAATTTCAGTTAATTCTCTAAATTCTCTAATAGAATCTATAGTTAAACACTTCTTGGGATTTTTTTCTTGATGCATTACTAATCCAAAACCAGCGCTTGAGTCAGTAAAGGCAGGACAAAAAATTGGAACATTATTGTCATAAGCAACTTCAATCAATGAGCCTTTTTTTTTTGAATTAGTTTTTAGATATTTTCCTATTTCTTTTATAAACTCTCTAGAAGTGTGCGGGCGAGGTTCCAATGTATCCGCTATATCACAAATAGTCTTATCGCAAGCCTGTAACTCTTCTTCATCTATATAAGTATCATATATGCGATCAATATAGTTTTCTCTTAATTCAGTATCATCCTGAAATTGTGACCCCTGATAATGTCTAAACCCCAATGCTTCAAAAAAGTCCATATCAATAATCGAAGCTCCAGTTGCTACTACCACATCTATCATTTTATATTTTATCATGTCAGAATATATTTTCATACATCC
>CEUZ01291919.1_pt1 | contig 18421 bp, 23 predicted proteins | sample 361511 | NCBI WGS metagenome assembly CEUZ01 (sample SAMEA2622822, study PRJEB7988) | marine metagenome | biome: marine biome (ENVO:00000447); feature: surface water layer (ENVO:00002042); material: "saline water (ENVO:00002010), including plankton (ENVO:xxxxxxxx)" | depth 5 m
AGATTTATAATTTTTTCTATATTTTCTTTGTGTTCTTCGAAGGCATTCACAGCCCATTTCCTACCAATATTGAATTGTGTACCTTCTAAGAGCCATGTTAATAATCCTGCGTTTATTCCATCTTCCATGGCTTGAGTTGGTTTAAATGCCACTCTCCCAATTTTTCCTGTTTCATGAACCATTTTAAGGAATAATCTACAAGCATATGCCATCTGTATTCCTGGAGTGTTCATTTCAGAATGGATTACACCAGTTTTACTATCAACATTAAAAGCTTTTTTATCTTGAGAATAGGGCAAGCACGGCATACATCTTACAACTGTTATGCAGCCATAGGGCCTTACATTACAGTAAACCCCGGCTTGTGTTCTAAGTGGTGCGTTACCAGATTTCCCCATTACAACCACCTTACTCCCATCTTTTTCTCTTACATAAGCGTCACCGGCAGTTGACCATTTTATGGAAGTTATTGGCATATTTCCAAACCAACTTAGAGGGGCCAACTCGAGATCATGTCTAATTTGAGACCACATTGGCACAGCATAGAATGGTAAGCCCAATATATCTAACGCTGACAAAGTTCCAATTAATGCGAAAGCGTCAGTTAAGGAATGCGCAATAGGCTTAATATCGGTTGCATGATTTCCACCTTTCCAAATAATTGCATCAGGGTACCCAGTAGGTTTTAATTCGGCAGGAGTATATATTTTGTCAAAAACACCTTTCAAATCTCCGCCGTCTGATTCTATTTTTGCAATTTCTAACAAATCCAACATTTAATTACTCCAGAACAATTCTTACTATTTACAATAGTATTAATATACAGTTATATAAATTTTTAATGGTATATTTGATATAACACCAAACTATACTAGGTCAACATATAAATTATATTTCATGAAACATAAAACAATTTAATGACAAAGAAAATTAAAAATATAGGTAATATTGATACTAGTAGCTTTAATAAACCTCTTATAATTCTGGTTAATCCTCAGCTAGGAAGTAATATAGGCTCGGTCGCAAGAGTTATGGCGAATTTTGCAATATATAAATTAAGGCTTGTTAACCCGCGAATTGGTTGGTCTAATTCTGAGACATACTCCTCAGCATCCGGTGCATCGGCATTAATTGATCATGCAGGAGTTTTTGAGAACATCGAGCAAGCTATAACAGGACTTGATCAGGTTTATGCAACAACAGCTAGAAGAAGAGATGTAATAAAAGAAGTATTGAGCCCGAGGTCTGCAGCTCAAGAAATAAAGGAAAAGATAAACAGCGGTCTAAAGATTGGAATTCTATTTGGTGGTGAAAAATCCGGTTTAAGTAATGAAGAAATAGCTTTTGCTGACAAATTAATATCTGCGCCTATTAATCCAGATTTTGCATCACTTAATTTGGCCCAGGCAGTCAGTATAATTTCATATGAGTTTTTCCTAACAAATGATAGAAAAACCCTTGGAAGGGTTACCCAAAGTGACAAGGGCAGAACTGAAGGTCTAGCATCCGATAAAACTACATATGCAAATAAAGAGGAGTATATTCATTTAATGAAAACTATTGAGAGTGTATTAGATGAAAGAGGGTTCTTTGACTTAGCCGAAAAGAAAGAGATTATGGTAAATAATATTAGGAGTATGTTTTTAAGGCAAAATCTTACTCAAAAAGATATAAAAATATTATTTGGGATATTTAAAAATTTTAAAAATAAATAAATTATGTAAATTATTTATATAACTTATCGTTGACAGCCAATCTCATAGATTGTAGACATATACATATTCAACCCGCGAAATTGATAATAATATCAAAATCTGTCAGCAATATGCTAAGGAGGGCGGATCCGTTTAGGAGGATTTAGAATGACAAAAAGATTAAATACAAAATATAAAATTGACCGAAGGTTAGGTGAAAATATATGGGGTAGACCAAAGAGCCCTGTAAATAGAAGAAGCTATGCGCCTGGAGAGCACGGTCAAAGAAGACAAGCTAAGCTATCCGATTATGGATTGCAATTAAGGGCAAAACAAAAATTAAAAGGATATTATGGGAATTTAACAGAGAAACAATTTAAGGCATGCTACAAAGAAGCCGTTCGGGTCAAGGGAGATACTGGAGAAAATCTAATAGGCCTGCTTGAAAGAAGGTTAGATGCGGTTTTATATAGATCAAAAGTTGTTCCAACTGTTTTTGCCTCAAGGCAGTTCATAAATCATGGGCACGTTTCAGTAAATGGTAAAAAAACAAATATTGGAAGTTATAGACTTAAGATCGGTGATACTGTGGAAGTACTTGAAAAGGCAAGGACAATCCCAATGGTCATTCAAGCAATGGAAAGTCAAGAAAGAGATGTTCCTGATTATATAGATTTTGATGATTCTAACTTCAAGATTGGCCTAAAAAGGATTCCAGGATTAGACGATGTACCTTATGCAGTTCAAATGGAACCTAATCTTGTTATCGAATTCTATTCGCGTTAGCATTAACTAGTTGCTATACCTTTTTCTTTGAAGAAATCTGTTAATTCTTTTTCTTCAAACATTTCTCTAACGATATCTGCCCCACCAATGAATTCACTTTTTACATATAATTGAGGGATAGTAGGCCAGTTTGTAAACTCTTTGATTCCATTCCTGATGTTTTCATCGTCCAAGACATTAACAGAGTCAAAAGCTATTCCTAAGTGATTTAGTATTTGGACTACTTGATTTGAAAACCCACACTGTGGTGTATCTGGGGTTCCTTTCATAAATAATACAACCTCTGAATCTGAGATTATTTTTTTAAACCAATTTGTTAAATTTTCATCCATAATATTCTCCATTATTTTATTATCTCGGTTTTAATTTGCAGCGCATGCAGTTTTGTTCCCATATCATTATTGAGAGCATCATATACCATTTTATGTTGTTCAAGTTTTGTTTTGCCTTCAAATAATTTAGATCTTATTAAAGCAGAATAGTGATTATTATCTCCAGCTAGATCTTTTATGGTTATATCAGAGTCTGGAATTGACTTTTTAATTAAATATTCAAGTTCAGTAATTTTCATACTCATTTTTATATTACCTATGCATTCAAATTCATGATGCTTGGAAATAAATTTTCATATGCATCAGTAAGCTCATTATTTGATATAATTATTTTATTATTGATTTTCAATTTTTCTCGCAAAATGTAACCAATTTCATGATAATCAATATCGCTATTATGAATTTGAGTAAGCGCCTTCTGAAAATTTTTTGGCGATATAGTTATTATATATCTAGATTGATCTTCGCCAAATAACTCTCCAATAGAGTCCTTACTTTTAGTACTTATACTTGCCCCTAAATTTGATTTTAATAACATTTCACAAAGAGTGATTATTAGACCGCCATCAGAAATATCATGGCAGGATGTTATTAAGCCTTGTTTAATTAACGTTAAAACAAGTTTACCAGTATTTAACTCTGACTGAATATTTACTTTTGGGGGTAGACCGGTGGTTTCATTAAATATTACTTCTTCAAAGGTTGAACAAGCCAAATGAGAGCCAGTCTGCCCTAACATTATTAATTTATCATGTTCTTTTATAGTTCCAATTTTGCATATATCTTTAATATTCTCAATAAGGCCTACTCCACCTATAGTTGGGGTATTTTTTATTGGGGTACCATTTGTTTCGTTATAGAAAGATACATTTCCTGAAACTACCGGAAAGTTTAACTTGGTTGCTGCAGCATTAATACCTTCAATTGTGCTTATAAAATCACCCATAATAATTGGCTTTTCAGGGTTTCCAAAGTTTAAACAATTTGTTATGGCTAATGGTTTAGCGCCAGTGGTTATTATATTTCTCCAACATTCCGCGACTGCTTGCTTTGCACCTTCAAACGCATCAGCGTTACAATATCTTGGGTTGACGTCACAAGCAACTGAGAGAGCTTTATCTGTTCCTTCAATCCGAACTATACCCGCGTTTTCTCCCGCATCATTAATTGTATTTGCTTGAATTGTTCTATCATATTGTTCCCAAATCCACCTTTTTGAAGCAATATTTGGCGAACCAAGAATCTTTAGTATTAATGCCTTTATCTCTATCTTAGTATCCTTAACGATGTATTCAATTTTATTTATATTTTTACTAGAAGGCCTCTTGTATATAGGAGCTTTGTCAGTTAAGTATTCAATTGGTATTATTGCTTCAACTTTATTATTATGAGTTACTTTAATAGTCTTGGTATTTGTTATTTGTCCTACAATAGAGAAATCTACTCCCCATTTTTTAAAAACATTTTTAGCTATCTTAGTTTTTTCTGGTTTTAAGACTAATAACATCCTCTCCTGGCTTTCCGAGAGCATAATTTCATAAGCACTCAGATTTTTTTGTCTAACAGGTATTTTATCAAGGTTTAGCTCAATTCCAACTTGACCCTTTTCAGCCATTTCAACTGATGAAGATGTTAGCCCTGCTGCTCCCATGTCTTGTATTGATATTATAGCATCTTTTTTCATTAGCTCCAGGCATGCCTCAAGCAATAATTTCTCTGTGTATGGATCACCTACTTGGACTGTGGGCCTATTTTTTTCTGATTCGTTATCAAATTCACCGGAGGCCATTGTTGCTCCATGTATTCCATCTCGACCAGTTTTTGCGCCAACGTAAACAACTGGATTACCTACACCTGAAGCTTTGGAATAAAATATTTTATCAGATTTAGCCAGGCCGACACACATCGCATTAACAATATTATTGCCATTATAAGAACTATCAAAACCAGTTTCCCCAGATACAGTTGGGATACCAACGCAATTACCATATCCCCCAATCCCAGAAACAACACCAGAAAGTAGAAATTTCGTTTTAGCATGTGTTATATCTCCAAATCTTATAGAGTTCAGCAAGGCTATCGGTCTTGCTCCCATTGTAAATACATCACGCATTATTCCCCCAACTCCAGTTGCTGCTCCCTGGTATGGCTCAATATATGAAGGGTGATTGTGGCTTTCCATCTTGAAAACAGCAACTTGGTTGTCTCCAATATCTATCACCCCAGCGTTTTCTCCAGGACCTTGGATGACTTGCTTTCCCTTTGTGTGGAGCTTTTTGAGCCAATGCCTTGAGGATTTATAGGAACAATGCTCTGACCACATAACTGAGAATATGCCAATTTCTGTTAATGTTGGATCTCTGTTCAAGTAACGAAGGAGCAACGCTTTTTCTTCCTCGTTTATTCCATGTTTTTGATATATATCCACTTTTAGTCCTATTTAAAATCAGTTTAAGTGTTTAAGCATTGATTGAAAAAATTTTATTCCATTGTCTGATCCAGTATCAGAATCTATTGCTCTTTCTGGGTGGGGCATTAGACCTAGAATATTGAATTTATCATTATATACTCCGGCTATATTATTGAGCGAACCATTTGTAGGCTCGGAGTATCTTAAGGCCACTTGATTATTTTCTTCTATTTGATTTAACAAGGTCTTATCAACAAAATAGTTTCCATCATGATGAGCTATAGGTATGTTTATTTTTTCTCTTTTGACGAAGGCATTACAAAAAAAATTATCATTTCTTTGAATCTCTAGTGATACTAGCTTTGAAATAAATCTCAAGGAGGAATTTGTGAGCAAAGTACCAGGAAGTAAATTTGCTTCAGTTAAAATTTGAAATCCATTACATATCCCCATAATAAAAGTACCTTCTTGGGCCTTTTTTATCAGATCTGCCATAATTGGCTCCCTAGCTGCAATTGCGCCTGACCTTAAATAGTCCCCATAAGAGAATCCTCCGGGCAATATTATAAGATCAGAACTGGGTATAATGTCCTCCTTGCAAGACACTATTATTGGCTTAACTCCTAACACTTTTTTTACGGCATTAGACGTGTCAATATCACAATTAGTTCCAGGAAACAGTAGAATTGATACTATCATTTGATTTCTATTGAAAAATCTTCAATTACAGTATTAGCAAGAAGATTTTTTGAAATGTTATCAATTATTTTTTTTGCATCTGCCTCTGATAATACATCAATATCCATTTCAATTAATTTACCTTGCCTTACATTTGTAATATTTTTATGCCCGAGGTTTATTAAAGAGTTTTCTATTGCTAACCCTTGAGGGTCAAGGACCTCATTCTTTAAACGAATATAGACAATTGCTTTCATAGCTAACCTTTAATTAATGTAGGTTTCCCATTTTTAAAATCACTATTAAGATTTAGCAATCCCATTCTCTTTGCAACTTCATTATAGCCATCCAACAAGTTCCCACTATTTTCTCGAAAAACATCTTTATCCATTTTCTTTTTAGTTTCGCTGTCCCATAACCTGCAAGAGTCAGGGCTTATTTCATCAGCTAAGGTAATTTGTATCTCTTCATTTTTATAAAATCTTCCAAATTCAATTTTAAAGTCTATGAGTTGAATTTGTATTGCAGAAAAATAACCAAATAAAAAGTCATTAATTCTAAAAGCTAGAGATGTAATTTCTTCTAATTCACTTTGACTTGCCCATCCGAAGGTTAAAATATGTTCTTCGCTTAGAATAGGATCATTGAGCTTGTCATCTTTTAAATAAAATTCAACCAGGGGTCTTGGTAGCTTTTCCCCAGTTGTTATTCCGAGTCTTTTTGATATTGATCCTGCTGCAGTATTTCTTACAACTACTTCTAATGGAAATATTTCCACCTCATGAATGAGCTGTTCTCTCATATTAAGCCTACGAATAAAATGATTTGGAATATCTAGAGAAGATAACAATTTGAATAAATGTTCAGATATACGATTGTTTATAACCCCTTTTCCTTCGAAGATTTCCATCTTTTCGTTGTTATTTGCTGTGGCGTCATCTTTAAAATGCTGAATCAAAGTACCGGGCTCGGGACCTTTGTACATTATCTTAGCCTTTCCTTCATAAATTTTATTTTTTTTCATTTACAAACTGCAAGCCCCCTATTTATCTCCAAAAACTTTCTGGAAAGTGTAATCAACATACTTCAAATGATAATCTAGAGAAAATAATTCTGTTACCTCATTCTTAGATAATGCTTTTTGAACATCTTTATCCTTAAGAACTAAATCCTTAAAATTCTTATTATTTTCCCATGATATTGCAGCATTCTTCTGAACTATGTCGTAACTTTTTTCACGACTTATTCCATTTTGCGTAAGAGCAAGAAGGAGCCTTTGTGAATAGATTAATCCATTTAATTTATCTATATTTAATTTAACGGTACTTTCATGAATAACAAGGTTCTTTACAACATTTTTTAATCTATTTAATGAAAAATCAGTGAGAATTGTGATATCGGGAGCAGTAACCCTTTCAACGGAGGAATGTGAAATATCCCTCTCATGCCACAAAGCAATATTTTCGTGAGCAGGAATTACCATACTTCTTATCAATCTAGATATTCCAGTTAAATTTTCAGTTAATACAGGATTTCTTTTATGCGGCATTGATGAAGATCCCTTTTGTCCCTTTTGAAAGAATTCTGACATTTCACCAACTTCAGTACGTTGAAGATGACGAATTTCTGTAGCCAATCTCTCAACTGAGCCTGCGATTATACCAAGAATGCTATAGAAGTAGGCAAATCTATCTCTTGGAATAACCTGAGTTGATACTACCTCCGCACTGAGCCCTAGTTTTTTTGCTACATATTCTTCGATTGAAGGTTTAACATTTGCATATGTTCCCACAGAACCTGATATAGCGCATATCGATATTTCTTTTTCTGCTTGCTCCATTCTATTTTTTGCTCTTTCAAACTCTGCATAAGCTTGAGCAAATTTAAGTCCAATTGTTGTTGGCTCCGCATGGATTCCATGGCTTCGTCCTATTGTTGGTAAGTATTTATTTTTTAGAGCTTTCTCTTTTAATTCTAACATTAATTCTTCTAAGTTATTAAGAATAATCTTAGATGCTCGTTTGAGTTGAACGCAAAGGCAGGTATCAAGAATATCCGATGATGTCATTCCTTGATGCATAAATCTTGCATCATTGTCTCCAATTAATTCAGATAAATGAGTTAGGAAGGCAATAACATCATGCTGTGTTTTTTTTTCAATTTCTAAGATTCTTTCTGAATCAAATTTTATATTCTCTATTTTCTTTCTAATTTTCGCTGTATGGCCTTTCGGGACAAGACCATCTTTTTCCATCGCCTCATGTGCATAAAGCTCAATATCAAGCCAAATATCATAACGTGATTGATCACTCCATATATCTGACATAATTTGTCTTGAATATCTGCTAATCATCAGAATAACTAAAATAGTTTTTAATAATATTGTATATATTTAAATATTATAGATTTCTTGATCTTTGGGTATTATTTTTTTCAATTATACAAAAAGATTTCTTGATTTTTATAGATAGATAATAATAATGTAAGCTAGATTAGAGGCGCATATGAAACTATCTGGAGAGAATAATATTTTGGCACCAAGGCAGCAGGTTTGGGAGGCCCTAAATGATGCTAAGGTTTTGCAAGATACTATACCTGGCGCTCAAAGTGTAGAAAAGTCTGCCGTAGATGAATTCAAGGCGGTTGTTGAAGTTAAAATAGGCCCTGTTAAGGCAAAATTTACTGGTAAAATAAACTTAACAGATTTAGACCCGCCAAATGGATATAAAATTAGCGGCCAAGGTCAAGGAGGGGCAGCAGGATTTGCAAAAGGTTCAGCCGAAGTAAAACTTTCAGAATCTGAAAAAGACCAAACTAAATTATCATATAACGTCGATGCACAAGTAGGTGGCAAGTTAGCTCAAGTAGGGCAAAGGTTAATTCAAAATGCCGCAAAGTCACTAGCAGATCAATTCTTTAATAACCTAGAAGCTTATTTTAATAATAATTCAGATCAAACAGGCCTAGCTGAAGATGAGATACTTGAAAAAATAGAGAATAATAATACTAAAATTTTGTTTTTCAACAATAGGAGAAATAAAATCTTATTTGCCATTATTGTATTCATGATATCATTCTTTATCTTCTATAAATAATAAGCCAAGGATTTTTATATGCTCGAAGTAAATATTAATATAAATGGTAAAAAATACAGCAAAAAGGTAGAGGATAATATTCTTCTAGTTGACTTTATAAGAGAAAAGATTGGGCTTACGGGTACGCATGTTGGATGCGATACTAGCCAATGTGGTGCGTGTGTTGTTGATATAGAGGGAGATACAGTTAAAAGTTGCACTATACTTGCATCACAGGTTGATGGTAAAGCAGTTAATACAATAGAGGGATTAGCTAACAATGGTGAATTACATCCTATCCAAAAAGCTTTTCAAAGTAATCATGCCCTTCAGTGCGGCTTTTGTACCCCTGGTCTTGTTATGAGCTCGGTTGATCTTTTGAAAAAAAACAAAAATCCAAGTGAAGACGAAATTAGAGAATGGTTCGAAGGGCATATATGTAGATGCACTGGATACAAAAATATTATAAAAGCTGTTCAACAGGCAATAGATTCAAAATAGAGGCATAAATTATGTATGATTTTAAATATCACAAAGTTAGCTCATTGGACCAGGCTATAGAATTGCTTAGCTCGTGCACAGACCCAAAAATTATTGCTGGTGGACATACTTTAATACCAACTCTAAAACAAAGACTTTCTCGGCCATCTGATATTATCGATATTACTGCCATAGAGGGAATGAGATCAATTCAAACGAAAGATAATAAGATTATTATTGGTTCATTAGCAACTCATAATCATATTTCTCAATCTTCAGAGGTTGCGTCATTAATCCCTGGCTTGTCATACCTTGCTTCAAATATTGGAGACCCACAGGTAAGACATAAAGGAACTCTTGGTGGCTCAGTAGCAAATGCAGATCCCGCTGCAGATTACCCAGCCGCTATTATTGCGCTGAATGCAACCATTAATACAATTGATTCAAAATATCAATCAGATGATTTCTTTTTGGATATGTTTACAACATCTTTATCTCCAAATGATATAATTCAGAATATAGAGTTTAATATACCCATCGCATCCACTTACCGTAAATTTAAAAATCCATCTTCGGGTTATGCTATGGCCGGTGTTTTTATTGCAAAATTTAATGACTCTATTCGTGTTGCGGTTACTGGGGCAGCGAGCCATGCCTTTAGACTAACTGATTTGGAGGAAGCTCTGGACAAGAATTTATCATTGGATGTATTGAATAATTTCGAAATTGATAGTTCTGATTTCAATGATGATATACACGCTTCTGCGAAATATAGAGGTAATCTTATTAGGGTTTTACTCGAAGAAGCAATTAATGATATTTCTATTACTTGAAGTTTACAAATTAACTTTTATTATATTATTCAACGCAATATCATACTTGGAAGATAGGAGGCACAATGTTATCTGATAACCTAGATGTTTTGAAGATTGCGAATACCTGGAAAAGAGATGGCAAAAAGCTTGCAATAGCAACAGTTATTCAAACTTGGGGATCTGCTCCCCGAGGTGTTGGAAGCAAACTTATCATTGATGAGGATGGTAATTTTGAGGGTTCGGTATCTGGCGGTTGTGTCGAAGGCGCAGTTATTAATGAAGCCTTAGGTGTAATTAAATCAGGTATATCAAAAACCCTCGAATATGGAGTGTCTAATGAGATGGCATGGGAAGTCGGGCTTGCCTGTGGCGGGGTAATAAAGATATATTTAACCAATTTAGATTAGCCATGAAAAAAGATATATTAAAAAAAATACTTGATTATAACAAGAAACGTATTGCTGTCGTGCACCTTGTAGGACTTTGCAATCAAATCGATGATTTAGTTCTAGCAGGGCAAACAACAGGTGATAAAGAACTTGATAATGAGATAAATGGATGCCTAAAAGAAGACAGGAGCAAGTTAGTAAATATAAGTGGTAATGATTATTTTATAGATGTTTATAACCCGCCTCTAAAATTAATTATAGTTGGCGCCGTCCATATTGCCCAGTACTTAATTGAATTTGCAAAAAAACTTGGCTTTGAGTGTATATTAATTGATCCAAGAGAGGGGTTTGCAAGTGAAGATAGATTTCCTGATGTTAAAGTTCTTAGAAATTGGCCTGATGAAGTATTGGAGCAACTTGATATCGACCAAAGAACAGCAATAGTAACATTAACCCATGACCCAAAAATTGATGATGTTGCATTAAGATTTGCTCTGAATAGTAGTTGTTTCTATATAGGATCACTTGGCTCTAAGAAGACACATTCCGCAAGAATTGAAAGATTAAATATAGATTTTGATCATAAAGCACTTGATAAGATCAATGCACCGATTGGTTTGAATATTGGTGCTCGTAGTCCAAATGAAATTGCTTTATCAATAATAAGCCAAATAGTTTCTGAATTAAGGACATAGTTAATAATAAATGAAGCCAACTTATAAAAATGTTAGAGAGGCCCAAGGATGTATTCTTTTCCACTCTGTTTATCTTAAAAATGGAAGATTACGAAAGGGTTCTGTTATTACCAGTGATGATATAAGAAATTTAATTCAATCTAATGTCAGAAAGATATATGTTGGTAAGTATAAGGCCGATGAAGTAGACGAGAATCAAGCTTCGGCTTTAATAGCAAAAGCATTAGCAAGAAATAATTTTTCAGTATCAGCATCAATATCTGGGAAATCAAATATTTCTGTTAGATTTGATGGGCTATTTGAAATAAATGAAAATAACCTAGAAGAATTAAATAAAATAAGTCCAGACATTGCAATATCTACGCTTAGTAATCACGATATCGTATACGCGGGGGACCATGTAATTAGTGTTAAAATTATTTCCTTTTCTATAAAAAAAAGGCATCTTCATAAAGTTATTGATTTTATAAAGAATTCAAAAATTATTTCACTTAGGAAGTTTAGATCCTTAAAGTTTGGTTTATTATACACTCAATCTACTAATGAAAGCTTATCACTTTTAAATAAAGCAAAGAAAACGATAACTTCACGGATTTCTGACTATAATTCTTCAATAATGATTGAACATAAATCAAGGCATGATCATGCGTCGATTAAAAACTCAATTAATCAATTACTGGAAATGGATTTAGATTGTATAATGATATTTCTATCATCTTCCGTATCAGGACAAAATGACTTACTGCCTAGTATAATAAGAGAAATGGGAGGTAGGATTACCTCTTATGGAATGCCAGTAGATCCCGGTAATTTAACTTTAAGTGCAATGTTAAAAGACAAAAAAATCTTAGTTGCAGCTGGGTCTGCTCGAAGTGAGCAGTTAAATGGCTTGGATTGGCATTTAAATTGTATTCATGCAAATATTAATGTAAATCAGAAAATGGTTAATAAGCTGGGAGTTGGCGGTTTACTGAAAGATATTGACTTTATAATTAAAAGAAAAAAAATTTCAAAGTCTATTAACACAAAAAAGGGTAATATTGCAGCTGTGATATTAGCTGCTGGTGAGTCAACTAGAATGGGGGCTAAAAATAAATTACTTATGAAAGTAGGCAAGGACTCTATGATAAAAGATTTTGTCCAAAAAATGAAGAAATCTAATGTTTCGGATATTATTATTGTTACAGGCCATGAATATAAAAGTATAGAAGATGAGCTGAAGGGTATAGATGTTAAATTTATTTATAATCCTAAGTTTAAAGAGGGTATGTCCACTTCACTCAGAGCTGGAATAAAATCATTAGAGAAAAGGATTGACGCTGCAATGATTTGCTTGCCAGATATGCCTTTGATAGGAATGTATGAAATCAATAAATTAATTGAATATTACAATCCAACAATTGGTAATGATATTTGTGTTGCTACATATAATGAGGCAAGGGGAAATCCTGTTATATGGGATAAAAAGTATTTTAAAGAATTAATGGAAGTGATTGGAGATAAGGGCGGTAGAGATATAATTAAACTATACAAAGATAAAATAGCTGAGGTTAACTTAGGAGAGGCAGTTGTATTTGATGTAGACACTAAGGAAAGTCTTTCTGAGGCAAATTTTATAAAAGCCAAAAATAATATTTAATCACTAACTAGTCTAGGCTTGTAAAAACCTGGCATCCGTTCTTAGTAATGCCAACGGTATGCTCAAATTGCGCCGATAAACTCTTATCTTTAGTTACAATTGTCCATCCATCTGATAATAGTTTTATATCTTTTAAACCTGAATTAATCATCGGTTCAATGGTAAAGATCATCCCTTCTTTTAATTCATAACCGAATCCCTTTTCCCCAAAATGTAATATATTTGGATGATCGTGAAAGATTTTCCCAACCCCATGGCCGCAAAGATCTTCTACGACTGTAAATCTATTCTTTTCTGCTATTTCTTGTATCTTTGCGCCAATATCTCCTGTATGTAAACCAGGTTTTAATATATTAATTGATTCAAGTAAGCATTCATAAGTCACATCAATTAATATTTCAGCTTTTCTTGATACATTTCCAACTTTAAACATTCTACTTGTATCGCCATGCCAACCATTCAAAATTAATGTGACATCAATATTCAAAATATCTCCAATTTTAAGTTTTTTACTTCCAGGTATTCCGTGGCATATAATATTATTCAATGATATACAAGATGCTGCAGGATAGCCTCTATAAAATATCGTAGCGGGATAGGCATTATTTTTAATAATAAATTCATATATTAAATCATCAAGGTATTTAGTCGTAACCCCATCTGAAATGTAATTAGATATGTATTCCAGGCATTCTGCTGCTAATTTACCTGCCTTTCTCATACTAACAAAATCATCTTGGTTATAGAGTTTTATGAGGCCGATATTTCTATTGGGTGCCAGCTCAGATTTAATATATGTTTGCATAATTAAGTATCATTTAGTAGAGGTATATCTCAATGATTATATAATCTCATATCCTATAATAAAAAATATTTTTATTATACTCAATATAATATATAAGGGTATTATATTTTTCCATAATTAGGATTTATATGTCAGATTTAACAGCAGCAATACTTGTGATAGGTGATGAAATCCTATCAGGAAGAACAAAAGATAAAAACATCGGATATATCGCTGATTGCTTAAATAAGCTGGGTATTAACCTCAGGGAAGCAAGGATTATTCCTGATGTTGAAGAAAAAATTATATCTACCGTCAATGAAATGAGAAAAGAATATACTTATGTATTCACAACAGGCGGAATTGGCCCCACGCATGATGACATAACAGCAGATTGTGTTGCAAAAGCCTTTGGTGTAAGTATCTCGGAAAACCAAGAAGCAATTAGTATGCTTCTAGAGAGAATCCCTATTGATGAGTTAAATGAGTCAAGGCGAAGGATGGCTCGTATTCCTCATGGCGCAACATTAATTGAAAACAATATATCCAAAGCTCCAGGATTTCATATTGGTAATGTTTTTGTTATGGCAGGGGTCCCATCTATTATGCAAGCTATGCTTGACGTTGCAATGGGAAGATTGAAGACGGGTCAAAAGCTATTTAACTGCAATATTAAAACTGATATCAAAGAAGGTGAATTAGCTCACATTTTAAAAGACGCGCAAGATAAAACAAGGACAGTAACAATTGGTTCCTATCCATATTATAAAGAGGATGGCGTGGGTGCAGCAAATATTGTGTGCAGAGGTAAAAATATTGATGAACTAAAATATATTGTGGGTATAATAAAAGACAAACTTAAAAATATTGGCAATATTGAAATTGGTGAGATTTCTTAGAATATGGTTAGCGAAGATAGTAATAATAAGCTTTTTCCTGTATCATGGGATCAATTCCATAGGGACTCAAAGGCGCTCGCGTGGAGGCTTGCTGATAAAGGCGATTGGTCAGGAATCGTAGCTGTAACGAGAGGTGGCCTGGTACCATCTGCCATTATTGCAAGAGAGCTAAATATAAGGCTAATTGAAACAATATGCGTAAGCTCTTATTCTCCCCATCACAAAAGGGGCGACATAAAAATATTAAAGAAAATAAATAATTCACTGTTTGATAATGAAACTAGTGAAGGTAAAACAATTCTGTGTATAGATGATTTGGTAGACACAGGAACCACTATGAGTGTAGTAAAAGAAATTATTCCAAATGCACATATTGCAACCGTATATGCAAAACCTGAAGGTTTATCTAATGTAGATACTTATATTACTGAAGTTAGTCAGGATACTTGGATTTATTTTCCATGGGATACGGGGTTGCAATTTGTTCCTCCAATAAATCCTAGTGGGGTATAATTGGAAGTATATATGCGGACGTGGTGGAATAGGTAGACACAAGAGACTTAAAATCTCTCGGAGGTTACTCCGTGCCGGTTCGAGTCCGGCCGTCCGCACCATTTAGCTATCAATTTTAGATTTGTGACTATATAGCCAATCTAGCTTTTGTAGCTGATAATATCCAGATGAATTAGAAAGATAGAGGTCTCTGAAATTTGACAGTGGTTTGTTCAAGTGAAAGATCTTTCTATTATTTAACGAACGGCTAATTACCTTTTTAATCCTTCCGCTTCTATTTGAATAAAATTGATCATGGATTAATTGAGTGCTCTTTGGTTTAAGGCTAATTATTTGAGAGAGAGTATAAGCATCTTCTATAGCCATAGCTGCGCCCTGTGCAAGGTGAGGTTGAATAGTATGAGCAGCATCACCAATTGCGTAAATTGGGTGCTCTCTATTTAATTTTAGTTTTTTCTTATGATCATTTAGATTCCATATCTCCCAATTTGCATTTTTTACAAATTTTACAAGACTATTATCCTCTTTATTAAAATTAACTATTCTTACCCTGTCAAAGTTTCTTTCATTTGATTCAAGATACGAGCTATGATCAATATACTTTTTGTTCAAGATCATAACAAGGTTCACCTTTGTTTTGTAGAATGGATAGATAACAATATGCATATTGTTTCCCATGAAAATAATTATAGAGTTGCCACTAATATTAAAAGGGATTTCAGAAATCTCTACTACGCTCCGTAGTGTGTAAAAGTTAGTATTTTTTTTTATAATATGGATATTTTTATTCAGAGTTTGGTTAATATTACCATTAGCTATAATAACATTTCTTTTTTGCAATTCTTTCTGGTCTTTCTTAATAATTATAGGACCATTTTGATTTACAGAAACTCTAGAAATTTCAGATTTAAAATTTACTTTAACTCCGTTTTTTTTAGAATATTCTAGCAATAATTTGTATAGAGTATTTCGGCTTGTGGTATAATATTGTGAAAGGTTATTTTTTAAAACAAATTCTTGAACTGGTAGCGAAGTAAGTTTCTTTAGGTTCTCTATTGAATGAATTTCAATATTATGGATATGGGTAAATTCTTTTTGTGAATTTTTTATTACTCCAAGTTTTTCTAAAATATGACTTGCATTTGGGCTAATTTGTATACCATAATTTTCTGCATAGAATTCATTATTTTTTTCATAAACTTCGCATCTTATATTTTTTTTTGATAAGAAAGAACTTAAGGCTAGTCCACCAATACCTGATCCAATAATGCTATACATAAACCTCCCCCATCTAGCTATCTACGGAACAGTCTGTAGGGGATGTTTCATTTTTGTTTATGCTTTTATTAAAAATAAAATTTGTTGAGCAATAAGGGCAGAAAACATTATCTTTTTTCCCCATATCAAGAAATATATGTGGGTGGTCGTGTGGAGGTTTGGCTCCAATGCATTTAAATTCTTTTACGCCGATTTCAATTTTACTATGGCCATCAGTATTATGAAAATGTGGAACAAGAATATCTGACATAATTATTAACTCCTAAAATATCTATCAATTATATTTCAAATTAAGTATAATATAAATATTATTATTGTAATATGAACTATTAAACATAAAAAATATTTAACCAATTATACATAAAACTAATATTTAATAGGTTTAATGTTTTTTAAGATATCGTTATGACGCAGAGATCAAATAAAGCTAGTGAAAATATAAAACTATCAGATATTGATCCTATCTGGGATAAGATTAGATTGGATGCAATAAAATCATCTGAAAATGATCAGTTGATATCAAGTTATATGTATTCACATATTCTTGTGCATCGTTCACTTGAAAGCGCTCTATCTCTTCACCTATCTCAGATACTTGAAACTTTACATTTTGATCATAGGGTTATAAATAGCATTTTTGATGAATTTTATAATCAGGATAGTCAAATTCAACAAATTATTAGAGCAGATATTTCAGCGTTTTATGAGAGGGACCCAGCCTGCAATAGATATATAGAGCCATTATTATATTTCAAGGGTTTTCATGCCTTGCAAACACACAGGCTAGCTAATTGGCTATGGGCAAACAATAGAAAAGAATTTGCATATTACTTACAAAGTATATCGTCAAGAGTTTTCGCAGTTGACATTCACCCCGCTGCCAAATTTGGTAGAGGAATTTTTATGGATCATGCTACAGGAATCGTTATTGGCGAGACAGCTGTTGTAGAAGATAATGTATCAATGCTGCATGATGTTACATTAGGTGGAACAGGTAAGAAATGTGGTGACAGACATCCAAAAGTCAGGAGTGGAGTATTAATAGGAGCTGGTGCTAAGATTCTTGGAAATATTGAGATTGGAGCCTCATCTAGAATTGCATCAGGGAGTGTTGTTCTACATCCTGTCCCAGAGAAGACAACGGTTGCGGGTGTGCCAGCAAAGATAATTGGTGATAACACAAAAGATCATCCATCACAGAATATGGATCATAATTTACCAACAAAGAATTCGCAATAAATTTAGGTAATAATATAATGGATAAAATTATTTGTCATAAAATTGAACAATACCTTCAAAATAAGTTTGAATCAGGTATTATTAAAGTTATACCAAGATCAAAACAAACAGATTCAGCAGAAGTTTTTATTAAAGATGAATTTATTGGGGTTATCTATGTTGATGATGAAGATGGAGACTTGTCATATTCTTTCAATATGGCGATTTTAGAGATAGACCTATAGTTTCGTTGGATTTGGCTGGCCTTTGTATACCTCTTCAGGATCAAATAATTTTTTATCTTCTTCAAACTTAAGTCTTATTTTACCATTTTTATCTATCTCTACCGACCTGTAAAAACAGGACCTATAACCAACGTGACAACTGGCACCTTGCCCTAAAACTTCAACTATCAACCATATTGAATCTTGATCATCATCAACTCTAATATTGAGAACCTTTTGGGTAAGACCAGATGTCTTACCTTTATGCCACAGACAATTCCTTGATCTACTCCAATAATATGCTTCTTTATTTTTGAGCGTAAGTTTGAGAGCTTGACTATTCATGTATCCATGCATAAGTACTTCACCGCTTTGTGAAGTTGTTACAACTGGTATAAGGCCATTTTCATCGAATTTAGGTGAAAAAGAATATCCTTCTTCAACATCAAATATAGTTTCTCTTTTACCAAACTCTGTGTTTGAATCATTAATCATGGATATTAGTTATTTGTT
>CEUZ01002325.1_pt1 | contig 18418 bp, 18 predicted proteins | sample 361511 | NCBI WGS metagenome assembly CEUZ01 (sample SAMEA2622822, study PRJEB7988) | marine metagenome | biome: marine biome (ENVO:00000447); feature: surface water layer (ENVO:00002042); material: "saline water (ENVO:00002010), including plankton (ENVO:xxxxxxxx)" | depth 5 m
ACGCAGGAGGTCGCGGGTTCGAGTCCCGTCACTCCCGCCACTTTCCTTAAATTTTTGCTTGTTAGTAACATTTTTTTTGAGACAATCTCGTACCTATATGTGTGGAAAAAAGTGTAATATAAATAGCAGTATAGGATATGTTAACTTATTTTTTAAAAGATTATCTGTCTATAATAATTTTTGTGTTTATCGCCTTAGGGCTCAGTGTAGGTTTTATAGTTTTAAATTATTTATTTTCTCCAAAAAAACCAGATCCAGAAAAACTTTCAGCTTATGAATGTGGCTTTGAGGCTTTTAGCGACTCCAGAATGGAATTTGATGTAAGGTTTTATTTGGTAGCTATATTGTTTATTATATTTGATTTAGAAATAGCTTTTTTATTTCCATGGGCAATATCTTTGGGCAATCTTGGAGCTTTAGGTTTTTGGTCAATGATGATTTTTCTTTTTATTCTAACAATAGGATTTATATATGAATGGAAGAAAGGTGCACTAGATTGGGATTAAAATTATGAACTCTAATCAAAAGCAGGAAAAAATACCTCAAGAATTTAAAAAGATAGCAAAAGATTTTAGCGAAAAAGGATTTATTACCACCTCTTCGGATAATTTGATTAACTGGGCAAGAACAGGATCTCTTCACTGGATGACTTTTGGTTTAGCTTGCTGCGCTGTAGAAATGATGCAAACATCTATGCCAAGGTATGACCTTGAAAGATTTGGAGCTGCGCCACGGGCTTCACCAAGACAATCTGATGTTATGATTGTAGCGGGTACATTAACAAATAAAATGGCTGCACCACTAAGAAAAGTATATGACCAAATGCCAGAACCAAGATACGTTATATCCATGGGGAGCTGTGCAAATGGAGGTGGTTACTACCATTATTCTTATTCCGTTGTTAGAGGTTGTGATCGAATAGTTCCTGTAGATATTTATGTACCAGGATGTCCTCCGTCAGCTGAAGCTTTGCTTTATGGAATTTTACAATTACAAAAAAAAATTAGAAGAGAAGGCAGTTTAGAAAGATAAAAATGTTAACAGCTGTTAAAGATTTGGAAAAGACAGTTAATTCAAGTTTAACAACAACAGTAAAAAAATCAGAAATTAATTTTGATCAACTTTTTATTGATGTTGATATTGAAGATGTTATTTCAACAATATTATTTTTAAAAACTAATGAGAATTGTAAATTTAAGCAATTAGTTGATATAACTGCTGTTGACTACCCGAGAAGAGATAAACGATTTAAAATTGTTTATTTGCTTCTTAGTCATGAAAAAAATTTAAGAATTATAATAAATATAAATATTGATGAAAAAGAAACAGTACCTTCTATTACAAAAATTTTCCCTTCAGCGAATTGGATGGAAAGAGAAGTTTTTGATATGTACGGAGTTGTTTTTAAAGATCATCCCGATCTAAGACGAATACTTACAGATTATGGTTTTTCTGGATATCCTTTAAGAAAAGATTTTCCTTTAACTGGTCATACCCAAGTTAGATACAGTGAAGATGAAAAAAAAGTAATATCAGAAAAGGTAAAGCTAGACCAGGAATATAGAGATTTTGATTTTGATAGTCCTTGGCAAGGCACTAAATATATAAAAAAAAACCTTTCAAAGAATGAAAATAATATTAAAGAAAAAAAAAATAATGGCTAAACAAACAAAAACGATGAATTTAAATTTTGGACCGCAGCATCCAGCCGCTCATGGTGTTTTACGCTTAATATTAGAACTGGATGGTGAGATAGTAGAAAAGATCGATCCACATATAGGTCTTTTACATCGTGGAACTGAAAAATTAATTGAACACAAAACTTACACCCAAGCAGTTCCATATTTTGATCGCCTTGATTATGTGGCCCCAATGAATCAAGAGCATGCTTTTGCTTTAGCTATTGAAAAATTACTTAATATAGAAGTACCAATTAGAGGACAATATATAAGGGTAATGTTTTGTGAAATTGGAAGAATTTTAAGTCATCTTTTAAACATCACAACACAAGCTTTGGATGTAGGTGCGTTAACTCCTTCTCTTTGGGGATTTGAAGAACGAGAAACTTTAATGACTTTTTATGAAAGAGTTTCAGGATCAAGACTTCATGCAAATTATTTTAGACCAGGAGGTGTTTATAAAGATTTACCCAGAGGATTAAACGAAGATATTTTATCATTCTGCGAAAGTTTTCCAAAAATTATAGACGACCTTGAAACCCTATTAACAGATAATAGAATTTTTAAACAAAGAAACGTAGATATTGGTATTGTTACAAAGCAAGAGGCTCTAGAACATAGTTTTTCAGGAGTTATGCTTAGAGGTTCTGGAATTCCATGGGATTTAAGGAAATCTCAACCATATGAATGTTATAGAGATTTTGAATTCAAAATTCCCGTAGGAAAAAATGGCGATTGTTACGATAGATATCTTTGTAGAATGGAAGAAATGAGAGAAAGTGTTAAAATTATTAAAGATTGTATAAAAAAAATGCCTACCGGGCCAGTCAAATCAATAGACGGAAAAATAACTCCTCCAAAAAAAGAAGTTTTAAAAAATTCGATGGAAGCTTTAATACATCACTTTAAATTATTTTCAGAAGGGTTCAGGGTTCCTGAAGGTGAAATTTATACAGCAGTGGAGGCTCCTAAAGGAGAATTCGGAGTTTATTTAATATCTGATGGCAGCAACAAACCCTATAAATGCAAAATAAGAGCACCAGGATTTTCTCACTTACAATCCATGGATTATTTATTAAAGGGACACATGTTAGCTGATGTTCCTGCTGTATTAGGTTCTTTAGATATTGTGTTTGGTGAGGTTGATAGATGAGTGAAAAAAAAATATCAAAAATTCAACCTGAATTATTTGAATTTACTAAAGAAAATTTATTAAAGGCAGAAAAAGAAATAAAAAAATATCCTAAAGAAAGAAAGGCAAGCGCAGTTTTAGCTTTATTATATTTAGTTCAAAATCAAAATGATAATTGGATACCTTTATCTGCAATTAAATATGTTGGTGAATTATTGAAGATGCCTTACATAAAAGTGTATGAGGTAACGACCTTCTATTCAATGTTTAACTTATCACCAGTTGGAAAATATTTTGTTCAAGTGTGCACAACTACACCATGCATGATTAGAGGGGCTAATAAAATTGTGAATCTTTGTAAGAAATATATTTCAAATAATCAAAAAGAATTATCAAAAAATAAATTATGTTCTTGGACAGAGGTTGAATGTTTGGGAGCGTGTGTAAATGCACCCATGATGCAAATTAACGACGATTATTTTGAAGATCTAAATGAAAATGAAACCAAAGAAATAATTGAAAAACTATTAAAAGACGAGTTTCCAAAACCTGGTTCTGCAAGAAACAGAAAAAATAACGCTCCAGAAAATGGAAAAACTACACTATTAGAGGTTAAGAATGCTTAAAGACGAAGATAGAATATTTAAAAATTTGTATAATGATCTTGGGTGGGATATCGAATCCTCTACGAAAAGAGGAGATTGGGTTGATACAAAAGATATTATTTCCAAAGGTAAAGAGTGGATTATAAAGGAAGTAAAAGATTCTGAGCTCAGAGGAAGAGGAGGAGCGGGTTTTCCAACAGGACTTAAACTTTCTTTTGCTCCAAAAGAGGTTGGTACAAGACCACATTACTTAGTTATAAACGCAGATGAATCCGAGCCAGGAACATGCAAAGATAGAGATATACTTAGATTTGAACCTCAAAAACTTATTGAGGGGTGTTTAATAGCTAGTTACGCAATAAGTTCACATACTTGTTACATTTATATTAGAGGAGAATATTTTAGAGAAGGTCAAAGATTACAAGAAGCAATAAATCAAGCTTATGAAAAAAATTATATTGGAAAAAACGCATGCAATTCTGGCTGGGATTTAGATATTCATATTCATTATGGAGCTGGAGCGTATATTTGTGGTGAGGAAACAGCTTTATTAGAAAGCATAGAAGGTAATAAAGGACAACCCAGATTGAAACCTCCGTTTCCAGCTCTCGTCGGTCTTTATGGCTGTCCAACTATTGTTAACAATGTTGAAACTATTGCAGTTTTACCAACTATTCTTAAAAGAGGTTCAAAATGGTTTGCCTCTTTAGGTAAACCAAAAAACACTGGTACAAAAATTTTCTGTATCTCAGGCAATGTAAATAACCCATGTAATGTAGAAGAAGAAATGGGAATACCGCTTAAGGATTTAATACAAAAGCATGCCGGAGGAGTTGAGGGTGGATGGAATAATCTCCAAGCAGTAATTCCTGGAGGATCTTCAATGCCACTTTTGCCTAAAAGTATATGTGAAACAATTACAATGGATTTTGATTCACTCATTAAAGTTAAAAGCGGATTAGGAACAGCAGGCGTAGTTGTTATTAATAAAAATCAAGACATAATAAAATGTATGGCAAGAATAGCTAAATTTTATAAACATGAAAGTTGTGGTCAGTGTACTCCTTGCAGAGAAGGCTGTGGTTGGATGTGGCGAATGCTTGAAAGGATGGCTGCCGGAGATTCTACTTATAAAGAAATAGATCTTTTGTATGACGTAACCAAACAAATCGAAGGGCATACTATTTGTGCTTTTGGAGAAGGATCTGCTTGGCCAGTTCAAGGACTACTTCGTCATTTTAGAAAAGATATTGAAAAAAGAAGTCACGAAGAACCGTTAATTAAGAAAAAATTAGATATCCCTTACTTAATTGATCAACATCTTCTGGAGAAAGATAATGCCTAAAATTATAGTTAATAATAAAGAAGTTGAGTTTGAAGAAGGTATGACAGTATTGCAGGCATGTGAGCTTGCCGGAGAAGAAATACCAAGGTTTTGTTATCATGAAAGACTTTCTATAGCAGGTAATTGCAGAATGTGTTTGGTTGAAATGGAAAAATCACCAAAACCCATAGCTTCCTGCGCAATGCCCGCTTCAGAGGGGATGAAAATTAAAACCAATACAGCTTTTGTAGAAAAAGCAAGAAAAGGTGTTATGGAATTTTTATTAGCCAACCATCCTTTAGATTGTCCTGTCTGCGATCAAGGTGGAGAATGTGACTTACAAGATCAATCTTTATTTTATGGATTTGATAATTCTAGATACACAGAACTAAAAAGAAATGTCACTGAAAAAAATATGGGACCTTTAATAAAAACTCAAATGACAAGATGTATTCACTGCACCAGATGCATAAGATTTGCCGAAGAAGTTGCTGGTATACCTGAGATCGGTGCTATTGGTAGGGGTGAAGACATGCAGATCACAACTTATCTTGAAAAATCTATGGAGTCAGAATTATCAGCTAATGTAATAGATTTATGTCCAGTAGGAGCCTTAACTTCAAAACCTTATGCTTTTGAAGCTAGACCATGGGAGCTAAAAAAAACTGAAACAATAGATGTTATGGATGCTGTTGGCTCAAATATTAGAGTTGATACCTATGGATGGGAAGTAAAAAGAGTATTACCAAGAATTAACGAAGATATTAACGAAGAATGGATATCTGACAAGACCAGGTTTGCTTGTGATGGACTCTTAAAACAAAGATTAGATACACCTTATATAAGAGAAAACGGAAGATTAAAAAAAGCATCATGGAACCAAGCCTTAAAACTTCTGGTAAATAAATTAAAAGATTTAAATTCAAGCGAGATTGGTGGTGTAGTAGGAGATTTAGTAGATCTGGAAACTGCATATAGCTTTAAATCTTTTTTTGAGAAATGTTTAGGATCCAATAATATAGAATGCAGACAAGAAAAAACATATATTAATCCTAATGAGAGAATAAATTATATTTTTAATTCATCCATAAATGGATTAGAAGAATCAGATTTAATTCTTTTAGTTGGAAGCAACCCAAGATTAGAAGCAACTATACTAAATGCAAGAATAAGAAAATCTTACTTAAAAAATAAAGTAAAAGTTTATTCAATTGGCGATCCTGGAGATTTAACATATCCTTATGAGAATGTAGGTTCTAACACCTCCGTAATAAAAAAAATTGTTGATGGTTCACATAAACTGTCAGAGAAAATTAAAAAATCAAAAAAACCTATTATTATAATAGGGCAATCAGTACTTAATGAAAAAATTGGAATGTATATTTTTGAAATTTTTAAAGATTTTTTAATTAGTAATAACTTAATAAACAAAAATTGGAATTCATTAAATGTACTAAATCAACAAGCTTCAAGGGTTGGCGCTATTGATCTTGGTATATATTCAATTGATAGTAAAAATAATTTTTCTTTTTTCAAAAAATTAGAAAATGATGAATTTAAATTTATATATTTGTTAGGAGCAGATGAAATTAAATTTAACAAAAAAGATTCTTTTGTTGTTTATCAAGGAAGTCATGGAGATAGAGGAGCTCAAAATGCTGATATAATTTTACCTGGGTCTGCATACACTGAAAAAAATGGAATGTTTGTTAATCTTGAGGGAAAATTACAAAAAGCTTACAAAGCCTCTTATCCCCCGGGTGATGCAAAAGAAGACTGGGTTATTTTTATGGAAATAGCGAATAAAATGAAAAAATCTCTCGAGTTCAAAAATTATCAAGACTTGAGTAATATTGTAAATAAAAAAATTCAATCAAAAACTAATTCAGAAAAACACGAAGTTCTAAAAGTTGATTATATTGAAGATGATATTTTAATAAAAAATATTGATTATTATTATACAAATCCAATAGCAAGATCATCAAAAGTTATGGGCGAATGCAGACAAATATCAAAAAATTTTTTATTTACTGGAATTGAGAAAGCTAGTTAATGACATATTTAAATCTATTCTTTGGGGAAATTTACAGAATAATTTTTTTACTTTTGCCAATTTTAGTGTCTGTTGCGTTAATAGTTTGGCTCGACAGAAGAGTTTGGGCTTTCGTTCAGAAAAGAAGAGGACCTAATGTTGTCGGACCGTTTGGGCTTTTTCAAACTTTAGCTGATGCATTAAAATATATCTTTAAAGAAATAATTATACCTGCAAGCGCAAACAAGGCAATTTTTGTTTTGGCTCCAATCATTACACTTACTTTAGCATTGATCGCCTGGGCAGTAATCCCTTTTGGAAATGAATTGGTGCTAGCCAATATTAATGTTGGAATACTATATTTGTTTGCTATCTCATCTTTAAGCGTTTACGGAATTATTATGGGAGGATGGGCCTCAAACTCCAAGTATCCTTTTTTAGGAGCAATAAGATCTGCAGCACAAATGGTGTCCTACGAAGTATCAATAGGAATTATAATTATTAATGTTTTGCTGTGCGTAGGTTCACTTAATCTAAGCGAAATAGTTTTAGCTCAGCAAAAGGTTTGGTTTATTTTTCCACTTTTCCCTATGTTTGTAATTTTTTTTATTTCAGCATTAGCCGAAACAAATCGTCCTCCGTTTGATTTACCAGAAGCTGAATCTGAGCTAGTAGCAGGTTATCAAACAGAGTATTCAGGAATGATGTACGCTATGTTTTGGTTAGGAGAGTATGCCAATATTCTATTATTATGTGCTCTTGGATCCATACTTTTTTTGGGAGGCTGGTTAAATCCAATTGATATTTTTCCATTCAACTTATTACCAGGAGCTTTCTGGATGATATTTAAAATTTTAATACTTTTTGTTTTATTTTCTTTGGTAAAAGCCGTTGTACCCAGATATCGTTTTGATCAATTAATGAGATTAGGATGGAAAATATTTCTCCCGCTTTCATTAATTTGGGTGGTAATGACAGCAAGTTTTTTATTTTTTTTAGATATGCTTCCAAACAAGGGATAAAAATAATGAAAATAAACAGAATAGTAAAAACAATATTTATGTCAGATTTTCTCTCAGGGCTATTTATTGCTTTAAAAAAGGTTTTTAAATCAAAAAAAACTATCAATTATCCATTTGAAAAAGGAAGAATAAGCCCACGTTTCAGAGGAGAGCATGCGTTAAGAAGATATCCTAATGGAGAGGAAAGATGTATAGCGTGCAAACTTTGCGAGGCAGTATGTCCTGCTCAGGCGATAACAATCGAATCTGAAATTAGAAGCGACGGTTCAAGAAAAACGACCAGATACGATATAGATATGCTTAAATGTATTTACTGCGGGTTATGTGAAGAATCTTGTCCAGTTGATGCAATTGTACAAGGTCCTAATTTTGAATTTGCAACAGAAACTCGAGAAGAGCTTTATTACAACAAGACAAAACTTCTAGAAAATGGAGATAAGTGGGAGACTGCTTTAGCAGAAAATATAAAAGCAGACTCACCTTTTAGATAAAAAAATGTTAGCTCATTCACTATTTTTTTATTTTTTTTCAGCAATAACTGTATTTTCAGCAATCATGGTTACAGTTTCAAGAAACACAGTTTATTCTGTTTTTTTTCTAATATTAGTTTTTGTAAGTGTATCAATATTATTTATTATGATAGGGGCAGAATTTTTAGGGATGATAATGCTTATTGTGTATGTAGGAGCTGTAGCAGTTTTGTTTCTTTTTGTTGTAATGATGTTAAATGTTACTGAGCAAACAAATAAACCGAATGGAAGAAAAGGTCTAATAAATAATATTTCAGTCGGCTCAATTGTGGCTGCAATTATTTTTCTTGAATTATTAGTAGTAATAGGTGGATGGAAATATAAAGGTGATTTTGTACCTTTGTCAGAGACAAATTTTTATTCGGAAGTAAGTAATACTCACGAAATAGGTAATGTGCTATATACGGACTACATTCATCTTTTCCAAGTGGCTGGTATGATTTTACTAGTTGCTATGATTGGGGCAATTACTCTTACTTTTCAAAAAAGGGAAAATATTAAAAGACAGAATTATTTTGAGCAAATAGAAAGAGAGAAGAGCACAGCCATTTCTTTAATCGACGTTGAAAGTGGAAAAGGGGTAAAAGTTGATGATTGAAATAGGACTAGGCCACTATCTAACTTTAGCAGCAATTATATTTACAATAGGAATAGTTGGAATTTTTTTAAACAGAAAGAATGTAATAATAATTTTAATGTCGATAGAGCTTATTCTTTTGGCTGTTAATATTAATTTGGTTTCTTTTTCTATCTATTTACAAAATATAGTTGGTCAAATTTTTACAATGTTTATTTTAACCGTAGCGGCAGCTGAAGCAGCAGTTGGACTAGCAATAATAGTAATATACTACAAAAATAAAGGTTCAATTCACGTTGAACAAATTAGTTCATTGAAAGGCTAATATGGAATATGCAATTGTATTTTTGCCCTTAGCGGGATCAATAATTTCAGCTTTTTTTGGAAAGAAAATAGGAGACAGATATTCCCAAATTCTTGTTAGTTTACTAGTTTCTATATCAGCAATTTTATCCTTAATTATTTTTTATAAAGTTTTAACACAAAATTATTCTAGCAATAAATTAATATTTAATTGGATAAGTTCGGGAGATTTTATTGTTAATTGGTCAATCGTTATAGACCCACTTGTGTCAGTTATGTTAGTAGTTGTGACGGTTATCTCATCAATTATTCATTTTTACTCGATTGGCTATATGGATCACGATCCTCATAAACCAAGATTCATGTCTTATTTATCTTTGTTTACTTTTGCAATGCTTACCTTGATAACAGCTGATAATTTTTTACAATTATTTTTTGGCTGGGAAGGAGTTGGACTATGTTCATATTTGCTTATTGGTTTTTGGTATAAGAGGCCATCAGCTAATGCAGCTGCTATTAAAGCTTTTATAGTTAACAGAGTTGGGGACTTTGGTTTTGCAATTGGTATCTTCTTAATTTTCTTTTATTACGATAGCGTAAATTATAATGAAGTTTTTCAAAAAACTCCTGAACTAATTAGAGAAACTATATTTTTTTTAGGAATTGAATTTAATTTAGTTACATCGATTTGCTTATTGTTATTTATAGGTTCAATGGGAAAATCAGCTCAAATTTTTTTACATACTTGGTTGCCCGATGCTATGGAAGGACCAACACCTGTTTCAGCATTAATTCACGCAGCAACAATGGTAACAGCGGGTGTTTTTTTAGTAGTTAGGTGCTCTCCAATTTTTGAATATTCTGAATTTGCTTTAACTATTGTTGCAAGCGTAGGTATGCTTACAGCATTTTTTGCAGCAACAGTAGCTCTTGTACAAAATGATATTAAAAAAATTATAGCTTATTCCACTTGTAGCCAGTTGGGCTATATGTTTTTTGCTGCTGGAATTGGTGCTTATCATGTTGCTATTTTTCATTTGTTCACTCATGCATTTTTTAAAGCATTATTGTTTCTTGGTTCAGGATGTGTAATTCATTCTTTTAATGATGAGCAAGATATTAGGCAAATGGGCGGAGTTTGGAAAAAAATTCCCTACACCTATGCTTTAATGGTAATAGGAACTTTGGCTCTAACAGGTTTTCCTTTTCTTTCAGGTTTTTATTCTAAAGATGCGATTATTGAATTTGCTTATCTTAAAGGAAATACTTTAGGTTATTATGCAGCTATCGTTGGTATTTTAACTGCATTACTTACCTCTATATATTCGTGGAGACTAATATTCAAAACTTTCCATGGTAAATGCAGAAATAAAAATCAAAGTTTATCTTCAATTAAAGAATCATCTTTAATTATGTTAATACCATCTGCTTTGTTGGCTGTAGGAGCAGTTTTTGCCGGGGTTTCATTCAAGAGCATTTTCATAGGAAGTAATACAAATTTTTGGAATGAATCAATTTTATTTTTAGAATTATTTAAAGATATTCATCCACCAGTTTGGTTTATTTTAATAACACCTATTATTATAACTACTGCCATTCCTGTATCTTACTATTTGTTTATAAAAAATGAAAATTTTTTAAAAAATCTAATTTTAAAAAATCAAAAATTGTACAATTTTTTACTAAACAAATGGTATTTTGATGAGTTGTATAATTTTATTTTTGTTGAACCAATTAAAAAAATTGGATTATTTTTTTGGAGAAAAGGAGATATTAATACTATAGACCGATATGGACCTGACGGCATTTCTAAATTAATTAAAATAATATCTGACAAGGCAGTAAATTTCCAGAGCGGTTATTTATACCATTATGCCTTTGTAATGCTAATTGGTTTTTCTATATTCTTAACTTACTTAATATTATATTAAATGAATTTTTCTATATTATCAGCAATTATATTTATTCCTTTAATGGGGGCCTTTTTTATTTTTCTTACAAGAGGCTCGCAAAAAACTGTTGAGCAAAACTCAAAGTATGTGGCAATTTTTTCTTCATTAGCAAATTTATTTTTATCACTATTTCTTTGGTATTTTTTTGATAGCACTACTTCAGATTTTCAATTTGTTGAAAAGAAAAAATGGATGCAAGGATTTATAAGTTTTCAATTAGGAATTGATGGTATTTCAATGTTATTTATATTGCTTACTACCTTTATAACCCCAATATGTATCTTTTCAGGTATTCAAAGTATTAAAGTAAAAATTAAAGAATTCTTAATAGCAATACTAGTAATGGAAACTTTAATGCTCGGTGTATTTTGCTCTCTTGATTTAGTTATATTTTATTTATTTTTTGAGGGTGGTCTTATTCCAATGTTTTTAATTATTGGAATATGGGGAGGGCCAAAAAGAGTTTATTCGGCTTTTAAATTCTTTTTATTTACCTTGCTTGGATCTGTTCTAATGCTGATAGCTATAATTTCAATCTACTGGATTACAGGTACGTCAGATGTAATTGAATTGTTGGATACGAGAATACCCCAAGAATACCAGTATCTGCTTTGGTTAGCATTTTTTAGTTCTTTCGCGGTTAAGTTACCTATGTGGCCTTTCCATACATGGTTACCCGATGCTCATGTTGAAGCTCCAACAGCAGGCTCTGTTATTTTAGCAGCTATTCTTTTAAAAATGGCAGGCTATGGTTTTTTGCGTTTTTCTTTAGGCTTATTTCCTTTAGCTTCAGATTATTTTACACCATTAATTTTTAGCTTAAGCATAATTGCAATAATTTATACCTCTTTAATTGCTCTTATGCAGGAAGATATGAAAAAATTAATTGCTTATTCATCAGTTGCACATATGGGTTTTGTAACAATAGGTATTTTTTCTCTAACCAAACAAGGTTTAGAAGGAAGCATAATTCAAATGATAAGCCATGGCTTAATTTCAGCAGCACTATTTTTATGTGTGGGAGTTATATATGACAGATATCATTCACGTATGATTTCTTCCTATGGGGGGCTTGTAAATATTATGCCAAAGTATGCTTTTGTTTTTATGATTTTTACTTTAGCAGCACTAGGGTTACCAGGAACAAGCGGTTTTGTAGGAGAGTTTTTAGTTTTAATAGGAATTTTTAAGAAAAATATTTTAGTTGCTGTTCTAGCTAGTTTGGGAGTAATTCTAGCTGCAGCTTATATGCTTTGGCTTTATAGAAGAGTAGCACTTGGCAAAATTACTAACACTGAAATAAAAGATATGAATGATTTAAATAAAACTGAAATTTATATTTTTGCTTCTTTAATATTTTTGACTCTTTTTTTTGGATTTTACCCTGAACCTTTGCTTAATACTATAGATATTTCAATTAATAATTTAATTGATAATTATAAAATGAATATAGATTTTTATTTAGTGGATACTATTAAATAAATGGAATTAATTATTTATATATTACCAGAATTATTTTTATCACTTGCAACAATGACTTTATTGATGTTAGGTGTTTTTATAAAAAAAAGTTTTAAGTTAGTAAGTCTGCTAACTATCTTTACTTTATTATTCACCACAATATTAGTATTTAATCAACCAGACGAAATAATAAAAATTTTTAATGATAGTTATATAATAGATAAATTATCAGTTTTTATGAAAATATTAACTTTGATATTTTGTGTTTTTGTTTTACTCGCTTCAAAAGATTATATAAAAAAAAATAATATTGATAAAATTGAATATCCTATAATTATTTTAGCATCCACAATCGGTATGATGCTTATGATAAGTTCTTATGATTTAATTATTTTTTATCTTGGTTTAGAATTACAATCTCTATGTCTGTATATCTTGGCATCCTTTAAGAGAGATGATTTAAGATCTACTGAAGCAGGATTAAAATATTTTGTGCTAAGCGCACTTGCATCTGGATTATTATTATACGGATGTTCTCTTATATATGGATTTACTGGTTCAACAAATTTTGAAATTATTTCAAATAATTTAGATGAAGCTAATACTGGTGCAGTTTTTGGCATTGTGTTTATATTAGTAGGGCTGGCTTTCAAAGTATCTGCTGTTCCTTTTCATATGTGGACACCCGATGTTTATGAAGGATCTCCTACATCAGTCACAAGTTTTTTTGCCCTTATACCTAAAATTGCCGCATTATCAGTTTTTATTAGATTCATGTATGTTCCGTTTATTAATGTTATAGATCAATGGCAAACAATCATAGTTTTCATTTCAATAGCATCAATGATTTTGGGTGCGGTCGCAGCAATAGGACAAAATAATATAAAAAGATTGGTTGCGTATAGTTCTATTGGGCATATGGGTTATGCTTTGGCTGGTTTAGCAACAGGAACAAACGAAGGTGTACAGAGTACAATTATCTATTTAACAATTTACTTAGTAATGAACCTTGGTTTCTTTGGATGTATTTTTATGATGAAAAGAGAAAATGTTTTTTTTGAAAATATAAGTGATTTGTCTGGTCTATCAAAAAACCATCCAATTTTAGCTTTTAGTTTTTTAATAATGCTATTTTCATTAGCAGGAATACCACCTCTCGCAGGTTTTTTTGCCAAGTTTTATGTTTTTATGTCAGTAATAGAATCAAAAATGTATACATTGGCAATAATAGGTTTACTTTCCACAGTGGTTTCAGCCTTTTATTATATAAGAATTATAAAAGTTATATATTTTGACAAACCAAAGAAACCATTCGATGAAAGTTATGATTGGGGTCTAAAAATTACTTTATTTCTTTCAAGCTTGTTAGTTTTGATATATTTTGCCTACCCATCTATACTTACTAACGCTGTTTCATCAATTATATTATATTAATGAAATTTACTATTTTTAAATTTAAAAGCGTAACAAGCACAAATGATGTGGCGATTAAACTTATAAAAGAGAATAAAATAACAGGGTGTGTTTGCGCTGATAAACAAACAAAAGGACGGGGAACTCATGGAAAAAGATGGATTTCTGACAAGGGAAATTTATTTAGTAGCATTTTTTTTCCACTTCAAAAAAGCTATCCACCATTTAATGAATTTTCAATTATAAACCCAGTAATTATTTCAAATGTAATTAAATTTTTTTGTAAAAAAAAAAGTGTATCATTTAAGTGGCCCAATGATGTTTTTTTGAATGGAAAAAAAGTTTGTGGAGTTTTACAGGAAATTATAACAAAAAATGAAAAAAAGTTTTTAATAATAGGAATAGGATTAAATATATCATCAAACCCAAAAATTGATACAGCTTATGAAGCTACAAATATTTTCCTAGAAACAAAGAATAAACCTACAATAAAAGAAGTAATTGATAAAATAATTATCTCATATGAGAAATTTTTTATTAATTTAAATTCATACAATTTCGATAATTTTAAAAAAAAGGCTAAGTCTATGGAGTTAAATATTACATGAAGATATTAATAGGCGATGTTGGAAATACAATTACAAAGTTTTGTTTAATTGAAAATAGAACTTTTAAAATAAAAAAAATAATATATTTTGATAGTAATAAAATTATTAATGGAAGATATATTAAAAAAAAATTAAATGCAATTATTAAAAAAAACACAGTCAATAAAATTGCATTATTTTCTAGCGTAGTTCCCAAGTATCAATACATATTAAAAAAAAATCTATATAAACTTTATAAAATTAAATTAAAGGAGATTAAGGATAAAAATATAAATAAATTAATTAAAATAAACATAAAAAACAAAAAACAAGTTGGGTCAGACAGAATAGCTAATGCTGTAGGTGTTTATTCTAAATATAAATCTAATTGTATTGTTTTGGATTTTGGAACAGCTACAACATTTGATGTAGTAACTAAAAATGGAAATTATAATGGAGGAATTATTGCTCCCGGAGTTAATTTATCAATAAAAAGTCTATCTAATTCTGCTGATCAAATTCCAGTTTTTTCAATTAAAAAGCAAAATAAAATTATTGGAAAAAATACAATTGAGGCATTGCGTTCTGGTTTTTATTGGGGATATTCTGGATTAATTAATAATATTATTTTAAAAATTGAAAAAGAAACAAAAAAAAATTATAAAATTATCTTTACTGGTGGTTACGCTGATTTATTTAAAACTTCTATCGTCAAACCATTTAAAATTGATAGAAATATAACTATTGAAGGAATTATTGAAATTTTTAAAAAAAATAATGATAAATTAATTAAATGAAAAAAGAAGAATTTATTTTTTGCCCTTTAGGTGGTTCTGGAGAAATAGGAATGAATATGAATTTATTTGCTTATGGTAATCAAGAAAACAGAAAATGGATCATAGTTGATATCGGAGTTACTTTTGCTGATGATACTGTACCTGGTATTGATTTAATTTATCCAGATCCAGGTTTTATAGTTGATAAAAAAGATGATCTATTAGGTCTAGTTTTAACACACGCTCACGAAGATCACATTGGTGCTATAGCACATATATGGCCCAAACTACTTTGTAATATTTATGCTACACCGTTTACAAGCGTTTTAATTCAGGAAAAATTTAAAGAAAAAAAAATTGATATAGGTAAAAAATTAAAGATCGTTGAACTTAATGGAAAGATTAATCTAGGTCCATTTGATATTGAGTTTGTAACTTTAACACATTCTATACTTGAACCTAATGGCTTAAGTATAAAAACTCCTTCAGGTACAGTTTTGCATACAGGCGATTGGAAATGTGACCCAAATCCGCTAATAGGAGAAAAAATTAATGAAAAAAAACTAAAACAAATTGGTAACGAAGGTGTTTTAACCATGATTTGTGATTCTACTAATGTATTCAGTCCAGGCAAAGCTGGATCAGAACTAGATGTTCGGAAAAGTTTATTAAAAATAATGGAGAATAAAAAAAAAAGGATAGTAGTAACTTCTTTTGCTTCTAATGTTGCGAGAATGGAAAGTATTTTTTATTGTGCCGAAAAAATTGGACGACAAATATCTTTAGTAGGTAGATCTATGAATAGAATATATAAAGCTGCCAGACAGTGTGGTTATTTAAAAGATTTAATCGATCCTGTTGATCCCAGAGAAGCAAAAAAAATTTCTAGAGAAAAAATTGTATATCTTTGCACTGGTAGTCAAGGTGAACCGAATGGTGCGATGATGCGTATTTCAAATTACATACATCCAGATGTTTTGATCGAGCCAGGCGATACGGTAATATTTTCATCAAAAATTATACCTGGAAATGAAAAAAAACTTTACAAAATGCATAATCAATTGGTTAGAAATGGCCTAGATGTTATCTCTGAAGAAAATGCATTTGTTCATGTCTCGGGACATCCAAATAGGGAAGATTTAAAAGAGATGTATAATTGGGTAAAACCAAAATCAGTTATTCCTGTACATGGAGAGCACAGGCATATGATCGAACATATTAATTTTGCAAAAGAAATGCAGGTGCCTTATCCGGTGAGAGTTGAAAACGGAAGTATAGTTCAGCTCTATCCAGGAGAAAAACCTAAAGTTATAGATGAAGCTCCAGTTGGTAGAATTTATTTAGACGGAAATATAAGCGTTGGTGAAGAATCACAATCAATTAGAGATAGAAAAAAAATATCGCATAATGGTTTTTTAGAAATTACTATAATTATCAACGATACTGGTTCAATAGTGAAAAAGCCGATCATTTCATTTAGAGGAATTCCTAGTAATGATGATAATGACAATTTTATTTTTGATTTAGAAGAGAAAATCAGGGATATATGTAAAACCTTTTCTTTAAAAAATTCTAATCAAGAGCAAAATTTAATAGAATCACTCAAGACTAATTGTAGAAAAACTGTTAAAGAGAAGACTGGAAAAAGACCTTTTACAAACGTAAATTTAGTGAGAATTTAAAAATTAATAGTTATGTATTTATCAAAGTTATTTATTCCTCTTTTAAAAGAAACACCCTCAGAAGCTAAAGTTAAATCTCATCAACTTATGTTAAGAACAGGTATGATTAAACAATCTTCAACAGGAATTTATTCTTGGCTCCCTTTAGGATTTAAAATTATGAAGAAAATCGAACAGATTGTAAGAGAAGAACAAAATAAAATAGGAGCGCAAGAACTATTGATGCCAACAATTCAATCTGCGGAAATATGGAAAGAAAGCGGAAGATATAATGACTATGGTGAGGAGATGTTAAGAATTAAAGATCGTCAAGGGAAAGAGCTTCTATACGGACCTACTAACGAAGAATTAATAACTGAAATTTTTAGAGCTAGCGTAAAATCGTATAAAAGCCTACCTCAACTACTATACCACATTCAATGGAAATTCCGTGATGAACTAAGACCAAGATTTGGAGTGATGAGATGTAAAGAATTTTTTATGAAAGATGCTTACTCATTTGATTTAAGTGATGAAGAAGCAAAAAAATCTTACAATAAGATGTTTTTTGCTTACCTTAAAACTTTCAAAAGACTGGAACTTATCGCAATACCTATGGCAGCTGATACCGGTCCAATAGGAGGCGATCTTTCGCACGAATTTGTAATTTTAGCTGACACAGGTGAGAGCAAAATTTATTCGGATAAAAGAATTTTTAATATAGATATTGAAAAACATACTAATAATGATGTTTCAATTGCAGATTTAAGAAAAAAATATGATGAGTTTTATGCTGTCACAGATGAAAAATTTAGAAAAGAAAATTTTGAAAAAATTGTTAAAAAAGAAAATCAATTAGTTACTAAAGGAATTGAAGTAGGTCACATTTTTTATTTTGGAGATAAATACTCTAAACCACTAAAATGTGCAGTGGATTTAAAAAATGGAAAAAAAGTTGATGTCAAAATGGGTTCATATGGTATTGGAGTTTCAAGATTGGTTGCAGCAATAATTGAAGCTAATTTTAATGATAATGTTATGAAATGGCCAAAATCTGTCTCTCCATTTGATGTAGCTTTAATTCCAAGTTTGCAAAAAAATGATAAATCTAATCATATTAAATCAGAAAAAATATATAATTTTTTAGTGAAGAACAATATTGATGTATTGTTAGATGATACCGACGAACATTTGTCAGCTAAATTTAAAAAATTTGATTTAATTGGTATTCCTTATCAAATAATATTGGGTACAAAATCTACTGATGATAAATTTGAGTTTAAAGAAGTTAATGGAAAAACAGAATCTTTATCTTTGGAAGAAATTAAAAATAAATTACTCAACAAAAGAAATTTAAATTGATT
>CEUZ01075874.1_pt1 | contig 18389 bp, 14 predicted proteins | sample 361511 | NCBI WGS metagenome assembly CEUZ01 (sample SAMEA2622822, study PRJEB7988) | marine metagenome | biome: marine biome (ENVO:00000447); feature: surface water layer (ENVO:00002042); material: "saline water (ENVO:00002010), including plankton (ENVO:xxxxxxxx)" | depth 5 m
AACCAATATAACCCTAAAGATATTAATATTGAGGCTATAAATGGTTCTATTAAAGATTTATTTTTGGACCATACATAAGTTAATAATCTTATTAGTAAGAAGAAAATCATAACTAAAAGAATTTGTCCTAGTTCCACACCAATATTAAAACCAAATAAAGCAGGTAATAGACGACCTTCTGGTAAACCAATCTCTGATAAATACCCACCAAAACCGAATCCATGCACTAAACCAAATAAACAGGTCAAGATAATAGATAAATTTCTTAAATCGCCCTTTCCAAGAAGATAAAAGTAACTCACGGTAAAAAGACCTAGACCAATTAAACCTGTTAAATATGCACTAAAGCCACTTAAAAAGACAAATAAAAGGAAAAAAGCCCAAAATAAGCTGAGTACCTTGGAATAAAAAAAGTATTTTCCTGTTCTTTTAGCAAGAAATTCAAGAGATACAAGAGCTATGGAATAACCTATTAGTGCTTCTACAAAGCCTGTAGAGGGTTTTATGAATCCTAGCACGCCTAGAAATAGAGTAAAACTATGTCCTATAGTAAAACCTGTTATCGCAATAAGTAGGCTTTTTATCTGTTGATTGAGCAAGAGAAGACCCAAAAGAAAAGCAATATGATCAAACCCGGTAATTATGTGTTCCAAGCCTAAAAATACATAATCTTTCAGAGAAGTCACCTCTATTTTTCCTTCATCATATAAAAAGCTTTCATGTTCTTCCCAAACTCTGGAATCATTTGTAAATAATTTCTCAGGTAAAGCTTTTTTATCAACTTCAAATCTTGCTATATGTGCGTGAAATGGGTCTTTATCAAAAAAAGCTCCATTTTCAATTTTCAAAATTCCTAAAGTACATTCCTGCTCCCAAATAATCTTCAATGCACTCCCATTAGTTACTGAAAAAACCATAGGCTCTTTTGTTACAAAACAATTAGGGGAAATATTAATAGACTCAACTACATGTCTTAAGACTTGATTTTCCCAACCCTGCTGTTTCCAATCCATTCTAGAAAGAACAGAAAGTTTTATTGATAAAGCAATACTTACTTCAGTCTTGTCTTCAAGATGATTAATTATCCATGAAGAATGGGACTCGCTTCTTTGATGTCCTAAAATTAAACTTGAGAATAGAATTAAAGAAATAAAATAAATTTTGTAGAACACATTCATTCTGAATTTCTAGTAACTTCATACCAATTTTTGAGGTCATCAAGGTAGTTTCTTAAAGCTAAATCATCTCTTCTTTTCATAAACTCTGATCTGACTTGGTCTTTTATAGAAGAAAACTCCGGAATAGGAGCGTCGACTCTATCTATCAAAAAAAGAATCTTATAACCGTTTATAACTCTTTTTGGGTCAGTAAACTCCCCAGGCTTCATATTTTGTGCTACTTTTGTAAGAGAAGGTCCCAAATATTCTCTTAACTTTCCGAGGGTAATAAGAGTGTCAGGAAGCTTCATGGCTGAAGAGTCAGACATCTTGGAAGCTGAAGTAAAATCTCCCCCTTCTAAGAGATATAGAAAAACTTCTTCTGCTTTTTCTGAAGCCTTATTCTTATCTGAATCTGAAAAGTAAAGTTGTCTTACCCTTAATCTATCAGCGCTGGTAAAAAAGCTTTTATTATCATTATAAAAATTTCTTAAATCGTTCTCTTTTATATCTACGATATTATTCCCAGAAATAATTGAGTTGATCATTTGCTGAACTATGGTTCCTCTTACCATTGTGTTTGTAGAGAGGAGGCCTAAATCTTTTGCTCTTTGAATTAACAATTCCTCTTCAATCATTCTTTCAAGAACAAAATCCCTGTCCTCTTGACTTAAAGGAGATCTCTTATCAGAGGCAAATGCTTGGATTTGTAGGTTAAATCTAGCCTTACTAATCTTTGTGTTTTCTATCTTTGCTATCCATTCTTCTTCCAGTTCAAAATTTGTTTCTTTAACTAATGAAATAGAAGCTAGACCTATGCCCAGAACCAAGCCACATAAGAGGAAAATGTTTATTATTCTTTCATTATCCATTGTTTATAGAGTCTTAAGACTTCTTCCTAAGGACAAGGGTTTTGACATTCTAGGTGTATAGAATTAATTTTCTTAATTAAGTCTTCTGAAAGCTTAACAGAGTAACTTTTTACAGCTACTTCTAGTTGCTCCATAGTGGTAGCTCCTATTATATTTGAAGTGACAAAATCTTGTTGGTTAACAAAAGCTAATGACATTACTGCAGGATCCAAATCAAAATCCTGAGCTAACTGTATATATTTTTTTATTATTCCTTCCGCGTGTTGAGTCTCATATCGTTGACCCCTCTCAAAGAGAGTAGTTCTTGCTCCTTTTGGTCTTGCTCCATCTAAATACTTGCCTGTTAAATAACCTTGAGCTAAAGGAGAATAAGCTAATAGACCTACTTTCTCTCTATAATAATATTCTGATAAGCCTATTTCATAAACTCTACTTAGAAGATTATAAACATTTTGAACAGAGACAATTTTAGGCAAGTTAAATTCTTCTGATGCTTTTAAAAAGGAAGATAAACCCCACGGAGTCTCATTGCTTAAACCTATATATCTAATTTTTCCTTGCTCTACCAAACCAGAAAGAACTTCTAATGTCTCTTTAGGAGGAATAGTATCTTTGAGCTCATAATGTTTATAACTAGGACCCCCTGATCCAAATAGACTAATAGGTCTATCTGGCCAATGAAGTTGATAAAGGTCTATATAATCTGTTTTTAATCTTGAAAGGCTATTTTCAAGAGCAGAACTAATACTTTTTTTATCGAGTTGGTGCTTGCCATCTCTAAACCACTCCATATTTGTTCTTCCTGCAACTTTTGAAGCTAGAAATATTTTTTCCCGATTGGAATTTTTTTTAAACCAACTGCCAATATACTCTTCTGTTTTTCCTTGTGTTTCAGCCATAGGAGGAATTGGATATAGTTCAGCGGTATCAAAAAAATTAATACCATTCTCAAATGCATAATCCATTTGTTCATGAGCTTCTTTTTCAGAATTCTGTTGGCCCCAAGTCATAGTTCCTAAACAAATGAGACTTAGCTCTATGTCGGTATCAGCAAGTTTTCTATATTCCATAAAAATCTCCTTAGATAATAAAAAAGAAAGAAACTATAATGGTGAAAAGGAGTAATTAGAAGACATGAGTAATGAAAAAGATTTATATTCTTTCACTTGTACACTTAATAATGGGGAAGAAAAAAAGATCTCTGACTATAAAGGAAAGGTCTTGTTAATTGTTAATACAGCTAGTAAATGTGGTTTTACTCCTCAATATTCAGAACTAGAGGAACTTTACCAAAATCTTAATAAGTCTGGATTGGAAATTCTTGCTTTTCCCTGTAATCAATTTGGTTCTCAAGAACCAGGTTCTAATGAAGAAATAAAGGAATTTTGTTCCTTAAATTTCCAAACTTCTTTTCCTCTTTTCTCCAAAATTGATGTAAAAGGTAGCAAGGCTGATCCTTTGTTTAATTTTTTAACAACTAGCAAACCTGGAATTTTAGGACTTGAAGCTATCAAGTGGAACTTTACAAAATTCTTAATTAGTAAAGAAGGTGAAGTAGTAGGGAGATTTGCACCCAACACTAAACCAAAAGAAATAGCTAATCAGATAGAAAATCTATTAAACTCCTAACTAAACCAAAAATCTTCAGGGTTAACCGCACTGGTCCACTTCCAATAATCTTTCAACAACCAAGGAGAGGTTGTTACTACTTTCCCTTGAGAGTTTTTATACCAACTACCGGTAGATTCATGTGTAAAAACCTTTTTGGATAGTGCTTGCTGAAGCTTTTTATTATATTGCCTACTAACATCTTCTTTGCACTCCATTTCATTTAAATCTGAATCTATAAGAAATTTAATACACTCCATAATGTACTTAATCTGACATTCGGAATTAAAGATTATTGTTCCTGCATGAGATAGGTTAGTAGCAGGTCCATAAAGACAAAAGAGATTAGGGAAATTAGGAATAGTAATGCCTAGATATGCTTCAGGGTCATCGCCCCAGATTTCTCTAAGAGAAACTCTTTCTCTACCCTTAACATCTAATGAAGAAAGAAATTCTGATCCATGAAAACCTGTAGCATATATAATTGCATCTAATTCATGAACTACTCCATCTTCAGTCTTTATTCCTTCTTTTAGGATTTCTTTAATATTATCTGTTATCAGTTTTACATTAATTCTTTTTAGAGTCTCTAGCCAATTACCATTATCTTGAAGAATCCTCTTAACAAATGGTGGGTATGAAGGTATAACTTTTTTTAATAATTCATCATCTTCGCCAACTCTTCTTTTAATATTCTCAGTAAAAGTCTTTCTCTGCTCTTCATTCAAAGAATTCACAGATCGATCCTTAAATGGCCAATCAGGATCAACTGTTAGAGAAGGCATCAATCCATCAGATCCAGGCCAAAATAATAAAAATCTATACCAACGAGCATAGTAAGGTATATGCTTTAGAAGCCATTTCTTATATGAAGAAACTTTTTCGTGATAATTGTTATTTGGATACATCCATGGTGCAGACCTTTGAAAAACCTTTAATTCTTTAGCTTGTTTAGCTATCTCAGGAACTAACTGAAAGGAGCTTGCGCCTGTTCCGATTACCCCTATTCTCTTACCGTCAAGTTTATAGTTATGGTCCCACCTGGAAGAATGAAACTCTTTTCCAGAGAACTTCTCTTTTCCAGAAAATTTAGGTATTTTAGGTCTATTTAGTTGTCCTACAGCGCTTATTAAAATATTTCCTTTTAGTATTTTAGTCCTTCCTGATTGCTTAATAACCAATTTCCATATTTTTGCTTCTTCATCATATGATGCTTCTGTTACTACAGAATTAAAAGATATTGAATTCTTAAGATTAAATTTCTCTACAAATTTCTTAAAATAATCTAAGATTTCTGGTTGCTGAGCAAAGTGTTCAGACCAGTTAAAGTTTGGAAAAAAAGAATAACAAAAGAAATGATTTGCTATATCAACTCTGCTTCCAGGATATGAGTTTTCGTACCAAGTTCCCCCTATATCATTATTCTTTTCAATGATTCTAAAATTAATCCCTGCTTGCTTTAATCTCATACCTGCAAGAATTCCTGACATTCCTGCTCCTATTACTAGTACAGTATAGTCCTTAGGCATTCTCTCTAAAGTAGATTTGCTGAAAGTTACTCTTCTTGGATCCTTCCCTTCTAAATCCATTTCTTCAAACATTAAAGTTACATATTCTTTAGGAATCCTGGATGAGACTAAAAACTCCATCATTGATAGAAGGGTTTGCTTATCAAGCATAGATGGAAGATTTTTTTTACTATCCCTGTAATCTCTTATAACTCCTAAAGCAAATTTTCTAACCTTTTCTTTCTCAATTTCTTCCATAAAACCTTGAGTTTCACCCATGATAGGTGGTTTTGGTTTAGGCAATTTAGCTAATAAATCTGTGTCTCCTGTCATATGTATTAATGACATTATTAAAGTAGGAATGCTAGCTTCTTTTAAAGCTAGCTCTATAAATGAATCATCTTCCGTGATAAATTTTGGATAAGATTTATATTCGGTCAAACAAGCCTCCTATAAATGAAGTCTTTCCAATCTTTTTTTAATTTTTTTGTCATTATCAAAGCGTCTTCTCGTCCATCTCCTAATCGATAATAATTCTTTCTTATGTCTACCTTCTGAAAGCCTTCCTTTTCATAGAGACTAATGGCTTTTGTATTAGAAACCCTAACTTCTAAAAAAACTCTTCTACAACTTATAGATTCAGAGAAAATAATTACCTGATTTAAGATATCTACTCCCAAACCTTTTCTTCTAAATTTTTCTTTAATACCAATATTAAGGAGGTGTGCTTCTTCTAACGAAGTTGATTGAATAGCAAAACCAGAAATTTTCTGATTAAACTCTTGAATAAGACAATAATAATCTCTTTGAATACAATCTAAAAAATTTTTCTCAGTCCATGGATGGGGATTTGAAGAGATTTCAATTTCTAAAATATCCTCCAGATCTTCTTCAGTCATATAACGGTAGCTAATAGTATTCACAATTACTCATCTATAAGTTTGTTATTAGAAGAGAATTCTCTAATTAAAGTCCAAAATTTTCTTTTATTTTCATTGCTTGAAATAATATCTTCTAGGCTTTGACAAGATATGGAAGGTACTCCCTTCTTATCTAAATCTTCTGTAATTTTGCTTGTTTGACAACCAAAAAGAAGTGTTAATTTTATCTTTTCTTCTTTTAAATCTTTAATTTGATTAAAGAATCCCTTTTTTATGTCAAAAGCCTTTGAAACAGATACAAAAAAATCTTCATAACCTGACGATATAATCTGATTATTGGTGCCATGAGGAATCACAACTAAAATATTTCCGTTTAGAAGAAATAAGTCATCCTTTTTCTTAGTCTTCTCAGATATTCTTTCCTTAGGTTTCCAAAAAAGGAAACCTAAAGATTTTAGTTTTGTTAAATTTGTATTTCTCATACTTTATTGAAGACTCTAATCTTAATTTTAACATTCATAGCTTGACCAAAAGAAACCTGATATATAAGCTTTAATAATGACCGAAGTAAAAGATATATCAAAGCTTCTGCTGCTAACTTGCCCGGCCTCTGATATCAGAGATAACCGGGGGTAACTCTTTACGTTTAATATCTAAACAAAAACAAAACGATTATTTAAAAGGTGAAGATACCTTTTAAAAAAATATTTAAGAAATGAAAGAAATTATTAACAAAGGTATATCTAAGTATAAAGCTTTCAAGCAAGTTGAACTAGCTGATAGAACTTGGCCTAACTCAGTCATAACCCAAGCACCTTTGTGGTGTAGTGTTGATTTGAGAGATGGAAATCAAGCTCTTATAGAGCCTATGGGTGAGGATAAGAAACTAAGAATGTTCAAGATGCTTTTAAAAATAGGCTTCAAAGAAATAGAAGTGGGTTTTCCATCAGCTTCACAAACAGATTTTGATTTCCTAAGAAAGATTATCAAGGAAAACCTTATTCCTGAGGATGTAACTATTCAAGTCTTAACTCAATCTAGAAAAGAATTGATTGAAAGGACTTTTGAAGCACTAGTTGGTGCTCCAAGAGCCATAGTCCATTTATATAACTCCACTTCAACTCTACAAAGAAAGATTGTTTTTAATGAAAACAAGATAGGTATAAAAAAAATTGCTACTAATGGAGCAAAGTTAGTCAAAGATCTAGCTGAAAAATTTCCATTAACTGATTGGACCTTTCAATATAGTCCAGAGAGTTTTACTGGAACAGAACTTCCTTACGCTTTAGAAGTTTGTAATGAGGTGAACAAAATTTGGGAACCATCAGCAGACAAAAAAACGATAATGAATCTCCCTGCCACTGTTGAGTTATCGACTCCTAATATTTACGCTGATCAAATCGAATGGATGAGTAGAAATTTGGAGAACAGAAAAAATGTTATTCTGAGTCTCCACCCTCATAATGATAGAGGGTCTGCTGTAGCTGCTACTGAACTTGCTTTAATGGCAGGAGCTGATCGTATTGAAGGTACTCTTTTTGGCAACGGAGAGCGAACTGGGAATGTTGATATTGTGACTCTGGCTTTGAATATGTTCACTCAGGGAATAGATTCTAAACTAGACTTTTCTAATATTAACTCAATAATGAGAGAGGTCGAATATTGTAATCAACTTCCTATACATCCGAGACACCCTTATGGAGGAGATCTAGTTTTTACTGCTTTCTCAGGTTCTCATCAAGATGCTATTAAAAAAGGATTAAAAGCTTTGAAAAATTCTAATAATCCTCTTTGGGAAGTACCTTATTTACCTATAGATCCTAGTGATGTGGGAAGAAGCTATGAAGCAGTAGTAAGAATAAATAGTCAATCAGGTAAGGGAGGAATAGCCTACTTACTGGAAAAAGATCATGGGCTTAGCATGCCTAGAAGATTGCAGATAGAATTTAGCCAAGTCATACAAAAGTTAGCTGATAAATCTGGGAAGGAAATCTTAACCTCCAATATTTGGGATACCTTCCAAACTACATATATTGAAAATAATGGACCGTATATTTTTCAACAACACCATATCCAATCCTCTTTAAGTAAAGATAACTCTCAAGAAGATATTATTAAAGTCTCTTTGGAAAAAGGAAAGAAAAAGATCTCAGTAGAAGGCAATGGAAACGGCCCAATAGATGCTTTCGTAAATGCTGTAAACAAAGATCTGGCTATGAAAATAAAAGTTTCTGATTACCACCAACATGCAATTAGCTCAGGCTCAGATGCAAAAGCTGTAGCTTATATAGAAATCCAGTCTAAGGGCAATTCCTTTTGGGGTGTTGGAATACATGAAAATACAGTTATTGCTGGTTTGAAAGCTGTAATCAGTGGGCTTAATAGAATTTATTCTAGATAAAATAATTTATTCAATATAGTCTGTTTCTTTTAGGGAGAAAAAGAATGACTTCTGCACCCATAAGCAGGAATAAGATTATGGCCTATGGAGGTCTCGGAACTCCACTGGCAATGATAGGTTATCCAATTGCTATTTGGTTAATTCCATTTTATGCAGAAGTAATTGGTACACCTCTTTGGGTGCTTGCAAATCTAATTTTAATAGCAAGACTTACAGATGTTATAACAGACCCTTTGATAGGTCAGTGGGGTGATTCAACCAGAACCTTTATAGGCAGAAGGAAACCCTGGATCATTCTAGGTGTCCCATTAATGTTATTCTCTATATATAAACTTTTTCTTCCTGGAGAGGAGGTAACTACCAGCTACTTTCTTATTTGGATGATGCTAATGTATCTAGGATCAACTGCTATAGGGATACCTTATGGAGCCTGGGGAGCTGAAATATCACCTGAATACCATCAGAGATCAAGGATTGTAAGTGGTAGGGAAGCTTTTACCTTAATAGGTTTATTGATCTCTGCTTTGATACCACTAATAGTAGAGGTCTACGATGAAGGCATGTCTTTAAAAGAAGGTCTATCAAGAACACTTGCTGCGATATTTCTATTTCAAGATTTTGCTGTAGCAAACAAGATGAGAGAAATACTCGGTTATATGGGCTTAGGCATTATTGCTCTTTTACCCATCTTCGCAGCAATAGCAATTTGGAGAGTTCCTGACCCTATGCCCGAAAACAAGAAAAAAATTCCTCTAAAAGAAGGACTTAGATATGCAAAAGAAAATCCCCTTTTAATTAGAATTCTTTTAATTATTTTTCTTGTTATAGCTGGTGAATCATTTAGAAACACTCTTTCTCTGTGGTTTGTTAGGGATGTTATAGGTATAGAAACAGTTGGAGCGTCTTACGCAAGATATTTTATAGCTGGTTTCATCGCTATTCCTTTTTGGCTCTGGTTAGGTAAAGAGATAGGGAAGCACAAAGCATTTTGTATTACTCTAGTCGGCACAGGAACAGTTAGTTTCTTGTGTTTCTTTTTAGAATTTGGAGATTATGTCCAATTTCATGTACTTTTTCTTCTAAAAGGGGCTTGTTTTGGTGGTTTGCAGTTTTTACCTGCTTCTATGCTAGCAGATGTAGTAGATATAGATTCCTTAAAAACTGGAGGAAAAAGAGCAGGAACATTCTTTGCTCTTAACGGGATGATAGCAAAAATATCAGCTATGTTAGCAGTCTGGGCTGCAGCTATTTTAGTTGATCTATATGGGTTTATTCCAGGCGCAGAAAATGGCGAAACAGAGATGCTAGCCCTACGATTCCTTTACTGTATAGGCTGTGCTGCTTTTTTCTTACCTGCTCTATTTTTATCTTGGTTTTATCCCCTAACTAAGGAAGAACATTTGGAAGTAAGAAGGCAGCTTGAAAGCAAAAACGCCTAATAGTCATCCATTGAATTTAGGAGCTCTCTTTTCTAAAAAAGCTTTTATTCCTTCTTTATTATCTGGAGATCCGAAAAGTTCATTTTGCTTCTTGGCTTCAGATGAGTACGTATCTACATAGGTAGAATTAAGAGACTCTCTCATCAACTTTTTAGTATGTCTCATTGATTGAGGTGCTCTTTCAGTTAATCTTTTTGCCCAGTTAAGAGTCTCCTCCATAAGATTAGAGTCTGGTACTACCTTATTCGTCAAACCTAATTCTAAGCATCTAGAGGCTGGTATTTTTTCTCCTTCTATTGCTATCTGGTAGGCAAGTTTATAACCAACGGTATTCACTAAAAGCCAATTTGCTCCACCATCTGGGACAAGTCCTATATTACTAAAAGCTTGTAATAAATAAGACCCTTCTCCCATCACTGTTAGATCACAAGCCATAGCATAAGCACTTCCTATGCCTGCAGCTGCTCCGTTAACAGCTGATATTACTGGTTTTGGCATATTTATAATATTGAGTAAACTAGGCATATAACCTTTTATTAAAGACTCTTCCGTACTCTTCCAATTACTATTTTCTTCGGTTAAATCTGCTCCAGCAGAGAACCCCAATCCCTTCCCTGTCAAAATAACACATCGTATAGAATCATCGTTTGAAACTAATTCTGTAGCAGTATTTATTTCACTAACCATTTGAGTATTAAAAGCATTTCTCTTGTCAGGTCGATTAAAACTTAAAATTGCTACCGACTCTTCTCTCTCAAAGATAATTGTCTCAAAATCCATTAGTTCTCTCCTTTAATAAATTAATATTATTTAAATTGTCTTTCCAGTCAAAAATCATTCCATATTGTTCTTTTGAAGCCAAGAAATCTTCACATGTCCAAATATTTGCAACAGCAGCTATTTCTCCCTCAACATATATTAAGGGCAGTCTGTCTCTTAGCCAAGGAGGTATAGAATACTCTTGAAATAATTTCTTTAAAGTTTGTGACTTCATTCTTCCTGCAGGTCTACATCTTTCTCCTCCAGACCTAAATTGGATCTTAACTTTGTTATTAGTAGAATCAGTTTGTATCCCCTTACCTATAGTCTTGACTGCAGATAACTTACCTGTAGATAATTCCAGAGAATTCTTCATATCCCACTCCAAGGAAATATCTTGTTGGTTTGATAAATCAGAAAAGGTAGGTAAGAGAAAAAGTTTATCTTCATATCTGCGAATTTGAGTAGAACCTCCTCTACCTTTCCTTCCTATAGATACAGTAGCTTCAGTCTTATAATTTGAAATAAGAAAAGTCTTTATTACTTCATCAACAAGTTTTGTTGAAACAGTCTTAGGACAAAAAATAGATAGCCATCTATATATTAAATTTCTTCTTCTGGCGTTACTTAATTTGACAAGTTTTGAAACTGATAATTGATTAGGGTCTGTTAAAAGTATTTCATTTATATCTCTATCTGCAATTTCGTCTATAGATTCTTGGGTTAAGCTAGCATGATGGGCTAATTTTTCGAAAGCATCCGAATAATGTGGCCACTTAGACTTTAAAAGAGGGAAAACTTCATTCCTTAAAAAGTTTCTCGAAAATTTTTTGTCTTTGTTAGAAGGATCTTCTATCCAGACTAAATTATTCTTCTTTGCGTAACTTAGGATTTCTTCTTTGGAGCAGTTAAGTAGAGGTCTTATAAGATCTACTTCTTTTACTTTTCGTTTATAAGGAATTCCTTTTAAACCATTAATTGCCGTTCCTCTTAAGATTCTAAAGAGAATCGTTTCAGCGTTATCATCTTTGTGGTGGGCAGTAAATAGAACATCTCCATCTTTTGCCCAAGAAAATAACTTTGAATAACGTGCTTTACGAAGATCATCCTCATTAAAAGAAGCTTTATCTTTTAAATTCAACTTAAAAGAAACAAAATTTATTTTTAATTCTTTACATACCTCGTTGCAATGTTTTTCCCATAAATCGCTTTTACTATCTATTGAGTGATTAATATGAAGAGCATATAGATTCTTTTGTTTATTCAAGGTTTTAGCAAGTGAATAAAGTAAAACATGGGAATCCACTCCTCCCGAAAAAGCTACTCCTATTCTCTTATAATTTAATAGATCAGATGGAAACAAATTTTTAGGGTCAAACATTTTATATCGCACCAAATCCTGAAAGGCGTTTATATCTTCTCTCTAAAAGATCATCAGAAGAATAGGATTGAAGTTTATCTAGGTTTTTTAAAATAGATCTTTTTAAAATTAGAGCTGCCTGGTCTGGACTCCTATGAGCTCCACCTAAAGGCTCTTCTAAAACCTCGTCTATCAGCTTTAGTTTAAGGATGTTATTTGAATTGAGTTGCATAGCCTCAGCTGCTAATTCAGCTTTACTAGAATCTCTCCAAACTATTGAAGCACATGCTTCTGGAGAAGCTACTGAATAAGTAGCAAACTCCATCATGCTAATGTGGTCTCCTACTGCTATAGCCAAAGCTCCACCTGAACCCCCTTCTCCCACTATATTAACCAAGATTGGTACTTCTAAAGATGACATTAAACTTAAATTTCTTGCTATAGCCTCACTCTGGCCTCTCTCTTCACTGTCAATACCTGGATAAGCTCCAGGTGTATCTACCAGAGACACAATTGGAAGATTAAATTTTTCTGCTAATTTCATTAACCTTCCAGCTTTCCTATAACCTTCTGGTTGAGACATGCCGAAATTATGATAAATTTTTTCTTCCGTGGTTCTGCCTTTCTCGTGCCCTATCAAAACACAATTAATCCCATCAATTGAAGCTACACCTCCCAATAAAGCTCTATCATCACCAAAATGTCTATCTCCATGTAATTCATCAAAATCGTCACAGATTTTCTCTACATAGTCTAGAAAATGAGGTCTTAAGGGGTGTCTAGCAACTTGGACACATTGCCAAGGTGATAAATTAGAATAAATTTTTTTTGTTAGCTTTACTACAGAATCATTTAATTTATCTACTTCTGAAGATATTTTGTCTTCCGAAAATTTCTCTGAGGATTCAAGATCAATAATTTTTTTTTCTAGAGCAGCTATTGATTTCTCGAATTCTAGATAGTCTTCCATTTTTATGTGCTTGCTTAATGAAGATAAGGTTGAGCATGATACACTAAACGAACGTTTTCATTTCCGCATAGCTTCCTCAGGCTCTCGATAGATTCATCTGTAACGGCTAAATTAAAATCCTTAGGAAGTTGTATATCAGTCTCAGCTTTCTTTCCTGAGTAAGTAATTAGAACAGAACTTCCATTATTATCTTTAGGTAATTCCTTGATGGTATCAGTTATATCTTTAATTTTTTTATTATTTTTGTCTATAAAGACTTTGATGTGTTTTAAATATTCTTGTCTAGCTTGATCGAAAGAAAGTATTCTTTCAGCACTCATTTTATACTTAGTGGTTTCAGGAGAGCTCAAATAATCATCCTTTTCAATAATACCTTCCACTACTATCAACTGACCTTTTTTCATAACATTTCTATACTTATCAAAAACTTCATTCCAAATAGATATATCCAACTTACCTGAAGAATCATCTATTGTGGCAAAAGCAAACCTTCCTCTCTTTCCTTGTCTAATATTTAGATGCATTAAAACACCAGCAACTCTTTGACTCCTAGACTCTAATTCGAGTTCTGAAATTGTTATACCACACATACTTCTTATATCTTCTTTATGATTTTCAATGGGGTGAGAATCAAGATAAAATCCTAAGGCACTCCATTCAGCAGATATATGATCATAGGAACCCTTTGAAGTAGAATTTTTTTTCACTTCAAAGTGGCTAGTAGTTCCAAAGAAGTCTTGGATTTTACTTTCATCCCTCTCTGCAAGCTGTTCAACACTCTTTAAAACTGAATCTATTTGATCATTTATTTCATGACGCTTTCCTAGACAATCCATAGCCCCAGAACCTATTAATGCAGTTAGTATTCTTTTATTAATATTATTACTACCTACCCTTGAACAAAAGTCATAAAGATCTTTGAAATTTTCTTTTCCTCTAGCTTCAATTATTTTTTCTACTAAAGAACTTCCTATACCTTTTATAGCTCCAAGACCATACAAAATGGTTTCATGATTCAAATCTTTAAAAAGATACTCACTTGTATTTATATCAGGTCTTTGAACAATCAAACCTATGGATCTACAATCTTCTACAAACATTTGAATTCTATCTGTTGAATCTAATTCACAAGATAGAGTTGAAGCCATAAACTCTGATGGATAATGGGCTTTTAGCCAGGCTGTTTGGTAAGCAATTAAAGCATATCCAACAGAATGTGATTTATTAAACCCATAACCAGCAAACTCATTTATAAGTTCAAAAAGATTTGTAGCTACATTCTTTTTTACATCCCTTTTTACTGCCCCTTCAATAAATGCAGACCGTTGTTCTTCCATTTCCTTTTTTTTCTTTTTCCCCATTGCTCTTCTGAGAATATCAGCTTGTCCTAGCGTAAAACCTGCAAGTTCCTGAGCTATTTGCATAACTTGCTCTTGGTAAACAATAATCCCATAAGTATCACTAAGAATTTTTTCTAAACGCTCATTCCCATAAGTTACTTCTTCCTTCCCAAGTTTTTTCTTTATATAGGAATCTACAAATTTCATTGATCCTGGTCTATATAAAGCATTCATGTTTACAATGTCTTCAAATTTATTTGGAACAAGTTGTTTTAAATAAGCTCTCATTCCCCTAGATTCTAGTTGAAAAACTCCGCTTGTTTCTGCTCTTTGGAGAAGTTGAAAAGTTTTTTTATCATTTAAGGGAATATCGTCGATATTAATATAGTCTTCTTCCTGATCTTTTTTCTTATTTATATTTTTCACTGTCTCATTAATAACTGTTAGTGTCTTTAGACCTAAAAAATCAAATTTGACTAATCCTGCAGATTCTACGTCCCCCATATCAAACTGGGTCGCAACTGTACCTTTATCTACATCAAGAATTAGTGGAGTAAAATCTGTCAACGCTGTTGGAGCAATGACAACTCCGGCTGCGTGAGTGCCTACACTTCTAGATAAACCTTCCAATTTAAGAGCCATATCAAAAACTTCTCTTGATTCATTACCTGAATCAATCAAATCTTTAAACTCCTTTTCTTCCTTATATGCTTCTTCTAAAGAAATTCCTAGCCTATCAGGTAAAGATTTAGCTAATCTATCTCCAAATCCATAAGGCTTGCCTAAGACTCTTACTACATCTCTTAGTACAGCCCGTGCGGCCATAGTTCCTCGTGTACTTATTTGGGCTACGCAATTCTTTCCATATTTTTTCGTTACATACTCTAGGACTTTGTCTCTTCCTTGCATACAAAAGTCTATATCGAAATCTGGATTGCTTACTCTCTCAGGGTTCAAAAATCTCTCGAAAAGAAGATCATACTTTATGGGGTCAATGGTTGTAATACCTAAAGCGTAAGCTGTTATAGAGCCTGCTCCTGAGCCTCTTCCAGGTCCTACTGGAATATCATTCTTCTTTGCCCAATTAACAAAATCTGCAACTATGAGAAAGTATCCTGCAAAGCCAAGCTTACAGATCATATCTAATTCATAATCAAGCCTTTGAGAGTAGACCTTCTGGTCTACTGGATAAGGGTTCTGAGAATTTTTTATTTTATTTATTTTTACTTTTAAACCTTCTTTGGAGAGGTCTCTCAAATGGTCTTCAGCAGAATTACCCTCTGGAAGATGGAAATCAGGGAGAAAAAACTTATCTAAATCTAACTCTAAGTTACATCTCTTTGCTATTTCAGCTGTATTTGTTAAGGCTTCAGGAAGGTCCTTAAACTTTTCTTTTATTGCTTCATGGGAGAGGAAGTATTGATTTTCGGTATATTTTCTTTTTCTACTGGTATCACTGATAATTTCTCCTCTTTGTATACAAACTCGAGCTTCATGAGCTTCAAAATCTGACGGGCTCTCTTCAGAATCTATTGGAGAAAGGAATCTGACATCATTTGTTGCAACTATAGGTATGTTTTCTTTTTTTGATATATTTAAAACAAGGTTATTGTATTCATCTTCTTCCTCTTTCCCTACTCTCATAATTTCTAGAAAAAAATCATTTCTAAAAATTTTTTTAAAATAACTTAACCTCTGTCTAGCTAAATCAATATTTCCAGATAATAAAGCTTGTCCTATATGTCCATCAGACCCACCTGAGAGAGCTATCAACCCCTCTGAATATTCATTAAGCCAATCTAACTTAACAAAAGGCTCTCCTTTCACTTGGCCTTCTATATATGCTTTAGATACTAGTTTTGTAAGATTTGTATAACCCTCTCTATTTCTAACTAGTAGTACCAAAGAGGCAGGTAGAGAGTCGGCATCTTTAATTAATCTAACTTCAGAGCCAATAATGGGTTTAATACCTTTTTCTCTAGCAAGACGATAAAATTTTATTAGACCAAATAGATTTGAGAGGTCAGTAAGAGCTACTGCTGGAAATCCTAAATCAGATGTTTTATCTACTAGTTCCTCTATTCTTATAATACCGTCTGATAAAGAATATTCAGAATGTAGATGGAGGTGAACAAAGTTTGATGACGACATAGTTAGTAAGTTGAATAATACTTTACTATCTTAAACTCTGTTGGACTGGCTTAAAAGACCTTCTATGTAGTTTACAGGGTCCATACAATCTTAAAGCTTCTTTATGAGACTTAGTTGGATAACCTTTATGTTTGTCAAAAAAATAAAGAGGGAAATCCTTATTAAGCTTAGACATGATTCTGTCTCTTTCTACTTTTGCTAATATTGAAGCTGACATTATGCTTTCAATTTTTTTATCTCCTCCTATTATAGCCTCTCCTTTCATGGGTAGTTCTGGTAAATAAGGACCATCACAAAAAACTTTTGTGGGCATTACTTCAAGACCTTCAACTGCTCTCTTCATTGCTAATAAAGAAGCTTGAAGGATATTTATAGTGTCTATTTCTTCAACGCTAGCCCAAGCTATACTCCAACAAGTAGATAGTTGCTTAATCTTTTCTTCTAAAGCTGATCTTTGATTCTTAGAAAGGTCTTTGGAGTCTCTAATACCTTCAATTTTAATTGAGTCATTAATAATAACTGCAGCAGCCACAACAGGTCCGGCTAAGGAACCCCTTCCGGCTTCATCAACTCCAGCTAATATCATTTGAAAATTTCACTAATCGTGGCTGATACTTTCCTAGATCCGCCTGCTTTCAATTGAGAATGTATCTTCTCAAATTCTTGTAAACAGATTTTAATCCTAGCTTCATCTAATTTTTTATAAGCTCTAAATATATTTTTTGGGGTTACTTCTTTCTGAAGCAATTCAGGTAATAAATCTTTATCAGAAAGAAGATTTGGAAGAGAAATGTGTTTTATATTTAACAAAGGCTTAATAATTGCGTAGTTTAACCAATTTGTTCTGTAAGCTACTACCACTGGTGTCCTTACTAAAAGGGCTTCTAAAGAGGCTGTTCCTGAAGTAACTATTCCTAGATCAGATAAAGACAAAACCTCTTGTGAATCACCATAAGAAAAGTTGATATGATCTATGTCTAAATCTTCTGGAATAAATCTTCTGTGTGTCTCATCTACTAAAGGCATAAAGAATTTTGCTGATGGATCTGTTTTCTGGATCATTTTAGATGCTTCTATGACTAATGGAGACATAATAGAGACTTCTGATCTTCTGCTTCCAGGAAGTAAAGCAATAGCCTTTTGGTTATCTTTTATACCTCTACCTAACCTTGCTGCTTGCTTGTCTTCATGTGGACCTAACTTATCAGCTAAAGGATGACCTACATAAGTTACTTCTACTGTAGAGTTTTTATAAGATTTTTCTTCAAAAGGAAAAAGTGTAAGTACTCTATCCACGGACTTTTCAATTACTTTTAACCTCCCCTTTCTCCATGCCCAGATGGAAGGGCTAACATATTGGATAGTCTGGATATCTAAATTTTTTTTTAAGAATCTAGATATAGGTAAATTGAAATCTGGTGAATCGATACCTATAAAAAGATCTGGTTCTTGTTCAAATAAATATCTTTTTAATTGGAGACGTAATTTAATCAGTTCAGGTAATCTTAATAAAGGCTCAATAATTCCCATCACAGATATTTTTTCAATTGAAAAAAAAGAATCAAGACCTTCTTGAATCATTAATGGTCCTCCAACTCCTATAAATGATGCTTCAGGGAAATGATTCTTTAATGAGTTTATTAAAGGCCCCCCTAACTGGTCTCCTGATTCCTCGCCAGCTACCAAAGCTATCTTGAGATTTTTGGATAATTTTTCACTAATGTTCGAGGACATTAGCGAGATATACCTCTTGTAGCTTTCTTGATAGTAGAGTAGTAGAGGTCAACCTCTTTATGTTTTTTTGCAAGAGGTTTAATTTCTTCTAAAGCTTCTTGAACAGTAAGTCTTTTCCTATACGTTGATCTATAGGCAGACTTTAAAGCCTCGATTACTTTGCTTGAATATCCAAGTCTCTTTAAACCCACTGTATTTATTCCGTGAGG
>CEUZ01198105.1_pt1 | contig 18377 bp, 16 predicted proteins | sample 361511 | NCBI WGS metagenome assembly CEUZ01 (sample SAMEA2622822, study PRJEB7988) | marine metagenome | biome: marine biome (ENVO:00000447); feature: surface water layer (ENVO:00002042); material: "saline water (ENVO:00002010), including plankton (ENVO:xxxxxxxx)" | depth 5 m
CAAATAAATAAGAGTTAAATAAGTATATTAAAACAAAAAGAAATGAAAAAATGAAAGTGTTAATAATTATATTTTCTTGGTTTTTTAAAATTTTTTTATTGATTTTATTTGATATCGAGTAGAGTCCTAACGTTAAAAAAAAAAGCAAAACATAATTCATAATGAAGTTTTCTATTATAATTTAGTTTATTAATGAAGTAAAAAAAACTAATAAACTTAATATGCCAATAGCATTTTTATTTTTTTTTAACAATAATCTATAGTATAAGAATTCCCATTAAATAAAGATTTATGAAAACAATAATGATTTCTGGAGGCGCTGGTTATTTAGGTACTGAGTTATCTAAATCATTGCTTAAAAAATATAATGTAATTATTTACGATAAATTCAATTTTCCATGGATTTTAAATAATAAAAAAAAAATAAAAAATCATAAAAGACTTAAAATAATAAAAAAAGATATAGAGGATGTTGAAAGTGAAGACTTTAAAAATGTTGATTGTGTTTGTGATTTAAATGGTATTCCAAATGATCCTGCTTCGGAACTTAACCCAAAAAAAACTTGGGATATAAATTATAAAGCAAGATATAATTTTGCTAGAAAAGCCAAAGAAGCAAAAGTTAGCAGATATATTTTTAATTCAACTTGTTCAGTATTTGGTCATAATAAAAATATTGTATTTGAAAAGAGTATAAAAAAACCTATTAGCACATATGCAAAAGCAAATTTAATGGCTGAAAAAAAAATTTACAATTTAAAAAATAATAATTTTAAAATAAATGTTTTAAGAAACTCTACACTTTACGGTTTTTCAAATGCAATGAGGCTAGACCTTGTAATAAATATTTATGTTTATAAGTTTATAAATAATAAACAAATAATTGTTGACGGTGACGGAAAGCAATGGAGACCATTTATATCTGTAAATGATATATGTAATATTTATAAATATATTTTAAATAAAAAAAAATTACCATCATTTATATGTAACCTTGTTGCATTCAATTCTACAATAAAAACATTAGCAATTAAAATTGCAAAAATTTTTAAACTTGAAGAAAATGTAATTGTTTATAATAAAAAAAATTATGATAAAAGGAATTATAAAGTAGGGAGTAAAAGTTTCAAAAAATATTTTAAAAATTTTAAATTTTCTAATTTTAAAAGAGAAGTTGTGAATTTAAAAATAAAAATGAAATTTTTTAAAATTAAACAAAATGATAAAACAGTAAGAATGCTTTATTATAAAAAGTTATTTAAGCGATAAAACCATATAATGTATGAACTTATTTATAACAATAGTTTTTTTGCAAATTTTATAACTAGTTTAATTTTTTTAATTTTAATATCTATTTTTTGCTTTTCAAAATTTTATATTAAAAATAGGCAAATTATAATTTTTGGAAATTTTCAACCTATAATTATTTTTTTTCTTATTTTTTGTATTATTGTTTTTCTATTTAATTTAATTATTTATTTCAATTTTTATCAATATTTTAAATATATTTTATATTTTCTCTCGATTTGTTTTTTTTTAATATGGCTATTTTTTTCAAAAAAAAAAAGTATTTTACTAATTAAAAAGGAAATTTTTGATTTAAAAAAAGAATATATAATATTAATTTTTTTTTTAATTTTTTTTTTAATATCTATACTTCCAATCAGTGATGCAGATAGTATTGCAATTCATCAATATTTATCAAACTATATTTATTTAAGTGGTTTAGAAGATGTAAATTTGAAAAAAAATTTTGAATTCACTACGTTGGCAAATTCAGAGATCTTATTAATTTTATCGCCTATATTAAAATCTGATAATTTTGGATCTCAATTAAATTTTTTTTCAATATTTTTGTTTTATTTAATTTTTTCAAAAAGTAATAAATCATTTATTTTTTTTATTTTTTCTTGCCCATTAATCATTTTTTTGATTTCAACTCAAAAATTGCAACTTTTTTTCTCTATTCTATATCTAATATTGTTTATTCTAGTACATCAAAACTTACTTAAAAAAAAAGGTGAAATTTTTTTGTTTATTTTGCTCTTGTCATTTTATGCTTCAGCAAAAATTTCTTATGTATTAATAGCAATACCTTTGTTTTTTTACTTTTTAATTTTAAATAAAAAAAACATATATATAATTTTTGTTTACTCACTGATTGTTTTTATTATTTTTTTTATTCCAATTTTTTTAATAAAACTGAAATTTTTTGGAAATCCTGTTTCACCTTTTTTCACCAATTTCTTTGATAAAAATAATGAGTTTATTCAATATTTCGCATTAAGTCTTAGAAGTACTGAAGGATGGCTAATCACTTCATCTGATTTGAAAATTTTTTTAAAACCTTTTATACCCACAAGCATGTCAAAATTAAGTAGTAGCTTGGGTCTATTATTTTTATTTCAATTATTTAACTTTTCTTTATTAAAAAAAACTAAATTTATTCCTATAATAATAATATTTCTTATTTTAATTACAGGTCAACTTTTACCAAGATATTATTTTGAGGCATTTCTCATACTTTCATTTTTTTATACTGTTAAACAAAATAAATTGGTAAATTTAACAAAATTTTTACAGTCATCAGCTGTAATGATACTTTCTGTGTCTTTTTTATTTATTGCTTATTTTAAGACAAATGTAGTTTTTGCAAAAAAAGATTTTATGAACGATTTCTCTTATAGTTTTTTTAATAGCAGTCAGTATGATGATCTTAATTTAGTAGAAAATATTTTAGTTTTTCCTCAAGATAGACAATCAATTTTTTTTAAAGATAATATTTATGCTTCACGAGCTATCAATGTCAAATCTTTAAATAGCGATCGGAAACAGGCAATTCTTTCATTTTTAAAAGAAAATTCGATAAGTTATATAATAGGGAATGATGATAATTTTCCAAACTGTATTGTTTTAAATAAAATAGATGATATTTATCAAAAAAGATCTATAAGAAATTTTTTTTTAAATGAAAGGAGAAAAAGTTATAATGTTTATTTAATAAATGCTAATAACTGCAAATTATGAACGATGAAAAATATTTTGATAAAGATTTAGTAAATCTTCAAGAAGGGTATGCTGATGAAAGAGGTATTATTCAGCCACTTTGCGACTTAAATATGAAAAGTGCCTCAATAATTGTTTCAAAAAAAAATACTTGGAGGGCAAATCATTATCACAAAAGTGACTGGCATTTTATTTATGTTTTAGAAGGTTCATTTGAATATTATTATAAAAAAACCAATTCCCAAGATAAAATTAAAAAAATTATAGTTAAAAAAGATCAACTTTTATTCACAGGTCCTCTCGTTGATCATGCAATGTTTTATACAGAAGAAACAAAGTTAATAGTTCTTAGTAAAAATCCAAGAGATCAAAAAACTTATGAAGAAGATACTGTTAGAATTGATTTCATGAATGATAAAAATAGGTTTTAAATAATTTTGAATTATTCATTAAGAACAAGTTGCGTTTTGTGTGATAAGAATAAATTAACTACTGTATTAAATTTTAAGAAAACTCCATTAGCAAATTCGTACGAAAAAAATTTATTTAAAAAAAGTAAACTTTATAATTTAAGTGCAATTTTGTGCGATTTCTGCGGACATTTGCAATTAAAAGAATTAATCAAGCCTGAAATAATGTTTAAAGATTACTTATATGTTTCCGGAACTTCAAAAGTATTAATTTCTCATTTCAAAAATTATGCTAATAAAATTATTAAAAAATTCAAATTAAATAAAAAAGATAAAATATTAGATATTGCATGCAATGATGGAACTTTTTTGGAAAATTTTGTAAATAAGAAATTTAAAAATGTAGTAGGGGTAGAACCCGCTTTGAATTTAAAAAAAATAAATTTAAAAAAAAAAATTAAAATTAACACATTTTTTTTTGGATTTAAAAAAAGTTTTATTTTAAAGAATAAATATAAAAGCTTTAAATTAATTACTGCGAATAATGTATGTGCACATGTGCCAGACTTAAGGGATTTTTTTTTAGGAGTAAAAAATATTCTTAATAAAAAAGGCTGTATGATATTTGAGGTGTCATATTTGTATGATGTTGTAAAAAAACTAAGCTTTGATACGATTTATCACGAACATATGTCTTATCATTCGATTAAACCATTAATAAATTTTTTTCATAGTATGGGTTTAGAAATTTTTGATTGTGATAGAGTACAGGCCCAAGGTGGCTCGATTAGAGTTTACGTTGGTCACAAAAATAGTTTTAAAGTTAAAAATAAAAAAATTTTGAAAATGATTAAAAATGAGGAAAAATTAGGCCTATTTAATATAAGAACATTCAAAAATTACTATTTTCGAATAAATTATCAAAAAAATAAATTAAATAAAATTCTTCATAAATTTAAGAAAAAAAATATGAAAATTTATGGATTTGGAGCACCTGCTAAACTTACAACATTTTCATACGTTTTTAATTTGAAAAAAAATTTATTTGAGGCAGTGGTCGACGATAATAAATACAAACAAAGCCTTTACACACCAGGAAAAAAAATTCCAATAATTTCTTATAATAAACTAAGAGAAAGGAATTTTGATGTTATATTAATTTTTGCCTGGAATTTTTCTTCTTCAATCATAACTAGATTAAAAAAGGATTTTAAAAAAAAGATAAAAATAATTGTACCCTTTCCTAAAGCAAAAGTTATTAATTGATGAACTTATCAAAAATAATTCTTTTGATAGCATAGAATCCAACTATCCATGTGTTTTTTTTTCCGGCCTCAAAAGATCTATTATTATACTCAATTTCTATATGACCGACATTTTTAGTTTTTTTTGCAAGTTGATTTATCATACTAAAGTCATATTCAAATCTTTCTCCGTTTATTTTAAAACTTTTTAGTAATGAAGTTTTTATCATTCTGTAACAGGTACAAACATCTTTAAATTTACTTCCATACAAAATATTTGTTAAAAAAGTTAGGGTATAAACAGCTAATTTATGAAAAAAAAAATAAGAACTATACATTTTTGTTTTATTTAATTTTCTAAAACCTAAAACAGCATCATAATTATTATTAATAATTAATTCTAAAAGTGTGTTTATATTCATAATATTATATTCTAAATCTGCATCTTGAATAATTGTAAAATCACCAGTGCAAAGAGGTATCGCAATTTTTTGAGAATCACCTTTGCCAGAATTTTTATTTTTATAAATAAATTTTAAATTATTGTGTAAGTTTTCTTTTTCAAATTTTATAAGCAACTCTTTTGTGCCATCAGTTGAGTTATCATCGATTATAATTATTTCTTTATTAAAATTATCATATAAATTTAGTTTTATTAATTTATTCAACACTATGATTACTGTATTAACCTCATTGTAAACAGGTACTATAATTGATAGTTTTTTTTTCATGAATAATAATCATATTATAATAGGATATGGAAATTGGGGAAAAAAAATTACTGCTTTTTTAAAAAAAAAGAATTTTTTTTCTAAAATATATATTAAAACCAGAAACAAATATTTTGAGTGCGATAAAAAAGGAAAGTTATTAGAAAAAGAATTTTTAAATACAGAAAATCAATTAAACTCCGCACATATTTGCACTCCTGTTGATTCACATTTTTTCTATTTAAATAAGTTTATCCATCTAAATAAAATTATTGTTGAAAAGCCATTTTTAAAAAATCTTTCACAATTTAATAAAATTCAAAAAAAATTTAATAAAAAAAATCAACTTATAGTTAATTATACTTATTTATTTAATCCTATATTAATTAATTTAAAGAGCAAAATTAATGAAAAAACAAAAGCTAAAATAGTTATTAATTTTTCAAAAAAAAATAAATTATATAAAAAAAAATATGATTGTATACATGATTGGCTTGATCACCCATTATCAATAATATTATTTTTATTTAAAAAATTTAAAAAGTTTAAAATAATTAGAATGCAATTTATAAAAAAAAAAGGATTTAAAGAAAAACTCTCAATGATGTATTTTTATAAAAATCAGACGATTGAAATAAATATAAATAATTCCAAAATTGATAAAAAAGAAATCACATTGGAAAAAAATTTTAAAAAAAAAACTTATGATTTAGATAAAAATTTAATTTTTTATCAAAAAAAAAGAATTTTTTTTTCAAATAAAAATAGTTTTGATTCTTTATATCTGTCGTTACGATATAATAAAAAGCTATCATTTCAAAATTTTAATTTTCACAAACAAATAATGAATGAAAAAGTAAAAATTTTAAAAAAAATTAAAAATGAAAGAAAAAGTTATAAATAAAGATAGTATTAATATTAAAAATTTTTTTTGGTTAATACTTATTTTTCTTATTAGTAGAATCATTATTTATAATTATTTTCAAATAAAAATTAATACTCCTAATTATGGTTATCATTTATTAGATATTAGTTTGTTAAGAGATGATCTTTTTAATTCCCTTTTTTTTTTACATTCCCAACCATTACTTTGGAATTTATTTAATGGATTAATTGTTAAAATTATGAATTCAGATATTAATTTAATATCAATTTTTTTTAATTTTTATCATTACTTTATAACTGTATCATTTATCTATTTGTGTATAAAAATTTTTAGAGAATTTTATTTAAACAAAAATATAGAAATATTTATATTTTTTTTTATTACATTAAATCCTTCGATTATATTTTTTGAAAATATTTTTTCATACGCACATACAACATTATTTTTTTTTACGCTCGTTACCTATAACTTAATAAAGCTTTTCAAAACTAATAATTTTAAATATGAAATTTATGTTTATATAAATATACTCATATTAAGTTTTATATGGGTTTTATTTCAACCTGTACTACTTTTAATAATTTTTTTATCAATAAGATTTTTTAAAAAATTATCTAAAAAAATATTTTTTATTTTTTCTTTGATTTTTTTTATAAGTTTGACACCAATGATTAAAAATAAATTAATATTTGGTATTTTTACAGCATCTTCTAAATCAGGCCAAGATTTTGGCACGGTTTTTTATGATTGGAGAGATTATTGTGGTGATCCAAATAAAGAAATGGCAAATTATTCAAAATTATATTTAAAAGAATTCAATAAGAGTTTTGACCACCCTTCTTTAGTTGGAGAAAAGTCAAAATATAATAATTTGGGAATAATTGTAATAGGTAGAAATTGTTTTCAAAAAACAATAAAAAGAATTATTGAAAACCCATACCTATATTTAGACGGTAGGGTAAGAGCTTTTTTAGCTTCTCATGGAAAATTTGCTTTTGATTATATCTACCCAATACCTCAAGGATGGAAAAAATATTATGAAAATATAAGCAAGCTTTATGAAAATAAAAAAATCAAACTTTTAAGACAAATCATAGTTTTTACTTTAATGATGTTTATATATTTTACTATTTTCCGTTTTATGTTTTTTAACAGAAAGAATAATGCTTTAAAAAATGGTCTAATCATAGCTTCAATACCTTACATTTATTTGTTAATTGTTGGTACATTTGCAGCTGGTACTGAACAAGAAAGAATTTTATATACAGGTTTTGTTGTAAATATATTGTTTTTTATTATACTTTTGAAAAAAACCAAATTTAGATTTTAAAAATTATAATTTATCATCTTAGATAATGAATTTATCAAAAAAAAAAATAAACTTTATTACACTATTTGCCGTTATAGTTTTTCTTAGTATAAATAATTTTTTTTATAATTTATATTTTACTTTCAAAACTAGCTACTCTGATAGAATGAAGTATCATTATGGTTATTGTGATAAAAGTGGATTTGGATTTGTTAGTTATATTAATAATAAATATAAACTGAGTAAAAATATAAGAATATTTAATTATGTTGAGCAACCAAGTAGCGAATGGTTTTTTTTTAAACCAAATGTTGATTATTATTCGAAAAAGTTAATTTTATTAAATAAAAATAATTTATTAACTAATAAAGAAGGTATTTTTAAAGCTAACTTTAAAAAAGGATATCAAGGTAATTTTAAAGTAATAGAAAAATATGAAAATTGTTTTTTCATAGAAAAACTAGATGATTGAAATAATAAATATTATATTTTTAATTTTTTCCATACAGTGGATTTGCTCAATTTCTTATTTTAGTAATAATTTGTTTAATTATAGATTTAATAATCTAGAAAAAGTTTCGTTTAATTTATCACTATTGTTAAATATTTTTTTAATTTTTTCATTTTATAAATTAAACCAACAATATATTTTTTTATTATTGTTAATACTGCCTTTTCTAGACTACATTTTTAATAGAAATAAAATCTTTTCTGAGAATATAATTTTTTTAATTTTTTTTACATTTGTTTTAAGTATTTCAATTAGTTCTAATTTAATATTAGAATGGGATGCTGCTGCTCTTTGGATTTATAAAACGATTAATTTTCTCAATGGAGAAAATTTCAGTAACTTGTCAGAAGTTCCTGGTGTAATTTCTTATCCTCATTTAGGACCTTATATATGGTCTTTTTTCTGGAAAAATAGTTTTATAAATGCTGAATATACTGGCCGTATTTTTTATATATTTATCTATTGTTTATCTGTTTTGTTAATTATTGATTTTAATAAAAAAGATTTATTTAAAAAAATATTAGTAGTTTCTGGTTTTTTTATAATTTCATTAGATTATTATTTGCATTCTGGTTATCAAGAATATTTAGTATTTTCTACTTTAATTTTTATTTTTTATTTTTATTTTAAATATTTCGAAAATAAAAAAATATTTTTTTTAGTTCCAACTATACTATTTATTAATGCTATAATATGGATGAAAAATGAGGCTAGTTTTTTTGTATTATTCTTTTTATTTTTTGTATTTTTTCATCATTGGGTAAAAAAAATAAAAATAAAAATAGAAATAATTGCCCTAACTTTATTTTATTTTTTTGCTGTTATAGTGAAATATTTAGTTTTTTTAAATACATTTGGCGAGATAAATATCGGTTGGCATAATTATGAGGTGAATAATTATGTAAATATATTTCAACTCAGTTACTTCACTGAAAGAACTCCAGCAATACTAATTAGTATTTTTGTTGCTCTTATAAAATGTAAGGTTTACCTAATATTTTTTTTAATAATATATTTTTATTTAAATAAGCAATTAAAAAAGGACATACTTCCATATTTATTTTTTTTAATTTTAAATTTATTATTAATTTATTTTATTTATTATTTAACAAACGATCCTAATTGGAAACATTATTTAGCCACAACTGTTGATAGATTATTGTTTCAAACATCAGGAATATACCTTTTGCCAATTTTTTTTATTTTAAAAAAAAATACCAATTTATAATTAATTTAAATGTTCGATATAAATAATTATTTAGAAATATTAGACTGTCCTAATTGCCTTAAAAACTCTTATAAAATAATTAAAAAAAACAATTACTCAAATATAAAAAGTATAGAGGATTTAAAAAATATTTATAAATCTTCAGCCGACGAACTATTAATTGATCAGCTAGTCGAATGTAATGAATGTCAATTTCAATATTTAAATCCTAGAGTCAAGTCAAATGTTATAATCAGTTCATACTCAGAAAATAGCGATGAAACCCATGTAGCTCAAGATATGCACAGATACAAAACTTTCAAAAAAAGTATAAGCAAAATAATTAAACTTTTAAAAATCAGCAATGTAAAAAATAAAAACTTTTTAGACATTGGTTCAGCCTCTGGTATTTGCTTAAAAGCAATTAAAGACTTAGGTTTCAAAGAAGAGGGATTTGAACCCAGTAATTGGATGGTTAACTACGGTAAAGAAAAATATCACGTTAACCTCAAATCAGGATCTATAGAAAATATCAAAACTGATAAAAAATATGATTTAATTTCAATGTGGGATGTTTTAGAACATGTGACAGATTTAAATGAAAATTTAAAAAAAATTAAAATTTTATCTCATAATCAAACAATTTTAATAATGAATGTTCCTGATATTGATAGTTTAATGTGCAAATTAATGAAATCTAAATGGCCTTTTTATCTTAGTGTTCATTTGTATTATTTCAATAAAAGAACGATTGAGTTATTTTTTAGAAAATATGGTTTCAATCTGGTAAAACAATTTCCTCATTGGCAATATCTTGAATTAGGTTATATTCTTAAAAGAGCTAAAAAATATTATAAATTATTTTCTATTTTGGAAAAAATTACGAATTTTTTAAGGTTATCTACTTTATCAATTCCTTATAATATTGGACAAACAACTTTTATTTTTCAGAAAATAGATGAATAAAGAAAATATTACTTTTATAATACCTGCAGCTGGAAAAAGTAATAGATTTAATACAAAAAAAAGTAAGATTTATTATAAGTATAAAAATAAAATTTTAATTTTTCATGTAATTGATAAATGTTTAAAATTTTCAAAAAATATATTTATTATTTCAAATAAGCAAAATCTTTCTGAACTTAAGCTCAGTTTAAAAAAATATAAAAAAGAAAAATTTAAAATTATAATACAAAATAAACCGAAGGGAATGGGGCATGCAGTTAATCTTGCAATGAACAAGGTCAAAACAAAATATTGCGCAGTTATTTGGGCTGATCAAATATACTTAAATATAGGAACTATTAGAAAAACTTTAAATTTTTTTGAAAAAAAAAAATCAGTATTATGTTTCCCATTTTATAAAAAAAAATCGCCTTACGCATACATAATTAGGGACAAAAATAAAAAATTTAAAGATATTAAGCAAACAAGAGAGCTAAATAAAAAGATAAGCTCAGGAGAATCCGATTGTGGTTTTTTTGTTTTTAGATCTGAAATTATGAGACAAAGTTTAAAATATTTAGTTAAAAAAAAATTAATTTTTACAAGAAAAACTAAAGAAATTGATTTTATACAATCTTTCAAATTTTTAAATAAATTTGGACCAGTCGATTTGGTTAAGGCAAAAAGTATTAAAGATACAATGGGAATAAATTCTTTGGAGGATTTAATTTGATGCTATTATCTATAATAGTACCAGTGTTTAATGAAGAAAAAAATATAGGAATATTAATAGAAAAATTGTTAAAATTAGATTTTTCACAGACTAATTTTGACAAAGAAATTATAGTTATTAATGACGGATCTAATGATAGAAGCCTTGAGATAATTGAAAAATTTGAAAAAATAAAAATCATTAATCAAAATAATTTAGGCAAGGGTCGAGCAGTACAAAACGGGATAAAAGTAGCAAAAGGTGATTATGTTTTAATCCAAGATGGAGATTTAGAGTATAATCCAGAGGATATTATATCTATGTGCAGAGCAGTTGAAACTTCTAAAATGATGTCAATTTATGGCTCAAGATATAAACCGCTATATTTAAATATTTTACCAAGATACTATAAGAATCAAAATTTGACTTCATATTTAGCAAACATTTTGTTTATGTTTCTTTTTATGTTTTTGTATTTTAGATTTATTAGTGATCCTCTAACTGGTTATAAACTGTATTCAAAAAATTTTTTTAATACTAATCACATATCTTCTAACGGATTTGAAGCTGACCACGAAATTACCGCCAAATTAATTAAACAAAAATTTAAAATAGTTGAAATTCCAATTAGTTACAAACCAAGATCAAAGCAAGAGGGAAAAAAAATTAATTTTTTTGATGCAATAAAGGCTCTAATTACAATAATTAAATTCAGATTTTAATCTATGAATGCTGTATTTTTAAATCCCCAATTATATGTTCAAAGAAATGATAAGTTTACTACTGGTATTATTTATATGCCGATTATTTTAGCTTATTTAATTTCTCATTTTAAAAAAAATAATATTAAAACACATCTTTTAGATTTATATGGAATGAATCCAAAGAAATGCCAAAAAAATGAAAATAGTTTGATTTTTGGTGCCGATATTAATGAAGTTGATCAAAATATTTTAAAAAATGCAAACTGTTTTTTTGTTTATGCAAACCAAGTAGCAAATCACTTATCAGTAATAAGAATCATTAAATATTTAAAAGAAAACTTTAATACTAAACCAGTAATCGTTCTTGAAAACTCTCAAGCAGTTACAGCATATTCTTTAAGTGTAATAAGAAACGAATTTTTAAATATAGGATGTGACTATATCATTGTTGGTGATTTAGAAAAATCTGCACTGCAACTTTATAATAATCTTAATCAAAAAGAAAAAATACAAAATATTCAAGGTATTATTTCAAAAGAATTTGTTAATGATAAGATAAATTTTGTAGAGAATTTGGATTCTCTTCATTTCCCTGCATGGGAAGATTTTCCATTAGAAAATTATTGGGAATTAGGTTATTCACACGGACCAATTTCTAACAAAAAATATTTACCAATTTTAACTTCAAGAGGATGCCCATATCCTTGTAATTTTTGCGTTGTCCCAAAAACTAATGAAAGAAAATGGCGCTCTAGAACACCAAATAATATGTTAAATGAAATAAAATTTTGGCAGAACAAACTAGGTATTACGGAGTTTCATTTTGAAGACTTAAATCCAACAGTAAACGATAAAAGAACTAAAGAATTTTGTAAATTATTAATTAAAGAAAATATTAAAATAGAGTGGAAAATTGTAGCAGGAACAAAAGTTGAAAGCATAAAAGATGATGAAACAATAGAACTTTTATCAAGAGCGGGGTGTAAATATATTTCTATTTCACCAGAGAGTGGTTCAAAACAAGTAATGCAAAATATTAATAAACCTTTTAATTATCAACATGCCCTTAAATCTGTAAAAAAAATGAATGAACAAAAGATTTTTACACAGGCATGTTTCATTATTGGATATCCCGAAGAAAAAAAGGTTGATTTAATTCAAACTAGAAAAATGATCTTTGATTTAACCAAAAGAGGCATAGATGAAATTGCTGTATTTATAATTACTCCGATACCTGGATCTAGTATTTACGGTAAATTTGAAGGGTTTAGCACTCTTTCAAATTTAACATTTACCCCAACATGGAGAAAAGATTATAAGAAACTTTATAAAGAAAGATTGATAATGTATTTTATTTTTCTATGTACAAAGTTAATTTTTCATCCAATCAAAATGTTTAAACAAATAGTAAATTTTTTTAGAAAAAGATTTGATACAAAGATGGAAATGGTTCCATTTAAAGTACTTAGATTAAAGACTTTTGAAAATGCAAAAAAAATCAAAAATTAAAATTTCCCTTTTTTCTGGTGGAACTGGGAATGATAGATTTGTAAATTTATTAAAAAGCATACCAAATGTAGAAATTAATATTATCGTAAACGGATATGATGATGGAAAATCAACAGGAGAAATTAGAAAATTTATTCCAGGTATTTTAGGTCCTTCAGATTTTAGAAAAAATTTAAGTCATTTAATTGACTTAAAAACAAGGAATGGAAAAATCTTTAAAGATTTGCTCAATTATCGATTTTCAAAAAGTACTTCAAAAAAAGAATTTGTTTCTTTTTTAAAATTAGAAAAATCTAATAAAATAGTACAAAAATTAAATTTGTATAATCTTTCTTTTGAAAAGTTTTTTTATCTTAAAAAATGTTTAATTTTTTTTCTTAATTATTATAAAAAAAAAAAAAGTTTAAAAATTAATGACATTTCTCTAGGCAATATTTTAATTAGTAGTTTATTTTTAAAAAATAACAAAAATTTTAATAAATCTTTAAATGAAATTCATTTTTTTTTAGATTTAAAAAATTATGTTTATAATGCTACAAATGGAGAAAATTTATTCTTAGTTGCCATTCTTGAAAATGGAGACATAGTTCTAGATGAAGAAAAATTAGTAAATATAAGGCACAAATATAAAGTAGAAAATATTTTTTTATTAAGAAAAAAATTGTCGAAAAAAAATTTAAAATTAATAAATCAATATGACAAAAAATTTAAGCTAAAGTATTTAAATAAAATAAATAATTATCCTAATTTAAATAATAACGTTGCAAATAAAATATTAAATTCAGATATCATAATTTATGGTCCCGGAACTCAATATTCTTCTTTATTTCCAACTTATTTAACAAAAACTATTAGAGAAAAAATTGTTAGTTCCAAAGCTAAGAAATTTTTAATTACAAATATTTTTCTTGATAATGATATTTTTAAAGAAAATGTTGAAAGTATAATAGAAAAATTCAATTTCTTTTTTAATAAAAATAAAAAAAATAAAATAAGTAATAGAAAACTTGTAGATTATTATTTAATAAATAAATTTGATGAAGATGACTCAAACCTATTAAAAAAAAAAAATTATTTAATTTTTGAAAAAAAAAAAAATTTTACTTTATTAGATTGGGAAAAAGGGCAAGGTTTGCATTATCCTAATTGGTTGGCAAAAAAAATTTTTAATTTATCAAATAAAAATTCAATTATTAAATCATTACCGAAATCAGTAATTTCTATAATTGTTCCTTGTTTAAATGAAAAAAGAACTATTAAAAAAGTATTAAATAAAATTAAAAATTTAAAAATTATAAATTTTAATCTAGTAATTGAGGTAATCATTGTTGATGGTGGATCTACTGACGGAACAGTAAAAATCATAAAGAATTTCAAAGATTTTAAATTTTATAGCTTAGAAAATATTGGAAAAGGAGAAGCCATAAAATATGGAATTGAAAAAAGCAAAGGTGATGTAGTGGTATTTTTTCCTTCAGACAATGAGTATAATGTTGATGATATTGAAAAAGTTATTACCCCAGTAATGTTGAACCAATCAAAAGCAGTTTATGGAAGTCGTATGATTAAAAGTATATTGGATGATCAATTGGGTAGGATTTATAAAAATAATAAAATTACCCTTATGCTTAGCAAATATGGAGGAAAACTGATAAATTTATTTATACTGGCTTTTTATAGTAAATCGATTTCAGATCCTTTTACATCCATAAAGGCTTTTGATGCCAAATTACTAAAAAGTCTCAAACTATATAAAAAAGGATTCGATCTAGATTTTGAAATCTTTGTAAAGCTTAGCAGAAAAAAATGTTTTTTTTTAGAAGTTCCAGTACGCTTTATGCCAAGAACTCCAAAGCAAGGTAAAAAAATTACTGCTTTAGATGGTTTAAAATGTCTTTTTTATATAATTTTTAGTAAATTTTTTAGTTAAATTTTTTTTTGGTTTTTTCTAAAATTATTTTTAAATCTTTTTTTGTATTTTTAAAGGTTATAGGTATTAAATTTTTTTTATTAAGTTTATTAAATTTTCTAAAAAAGTTATTGTAAAAAACTAATAAATTGTTTGAAAGACAATCTTGAACAAAAAAACTGTATAAATTTTCTGGATTGCTTATAGCAAATTTTGACATAGAAATAATTTTTTTTACTTTTTCTCTTTGCAAATATCCAAAATTTTTATTTCCATGTATTTTTATTTGATCACCGATTATTGCGATTTTGTATTTATATTTTTTTAAATTCTTTATAATTTCATATATATATTCTTTTTTTAATTTAGAATTTTTTCTATAGTAAATAACAAGATCATATTTTTTTTTTTGCCTATTTTTCTTATAAACAAAGTCTTGTAAAATAAAATTTCCTATAAATTTTTTCTTATTTAGAGAGTATTTTTTTATATAAAAATCAGTTGAAAATATTACTTTTTCAAATCTTATTTTTATAATTAGTAGACTGATTTTTTCTAAAAAATTGAATATATATGAATAATCAGTCCTAAAAGCTGTTCCAGTGATTGGCCCCAATATAGTTTTTGGAGGCAAAGTAAGGAAAATTATAAAATTCCATAAGGGAAGATAATTAATATAGCAAGTTTTTTTTGATTGCAAAAATTTGACCCATAAATAAAAAATTCCAATATAGGGAAATAAATACTTGTGATAAATTGAATTGAATTTTTTTGCATTATTAAAAAAATTATTTTTTTTCTGGTTTTTATTTTTTAAATTAATATTTTTAAAATAAGATTCTTTATTTTTAGTTAAATAATCTTTTAAAAATAAATTTGCTAAAATTCCTTCACCACTATTTTGTGAGATATCGCAAGCCCAATAGTAAATTTTTTTCATTATTTATTACTGATAGTTTTACTTTTTGATTTTTCACATATTGCAATACATGTTAAAAATATTACAAAATCTATGCTAAATACAGCCACACCAACTTCAACAAGAGATCTATACATCAGAAAACATATTGTATAAATAGAACTAAGTTTTATTAAATTTTTTCTGTTTAAAGCGATCTTATCTAAAAATACAAATTTAATGCTTAAAAATATGTATCTAAGAAATATCGCAGTTAATAATAAAACTGATATTATACCTCCACTAGCATAGCTATAAATAAATGCATTTGATGAATTTTTTTCTATTAAAAATCTATCCCCCAATATTCCATAACCCAAAAAGGGTTTTTTTGAATTAGAAATAACATTTTTCCAATACATAACTCTATTTGAGGAAAATGTAGTTTTTTCAAAAGGTCTAACTAAATTTTCTACATAAAATTCGTGTTCTGTATAATTGTAATCATGTAAACTTTTGTAAACATCATTGTATTGATATTTTTGATTTAAATTAAATTTATATTTAAAGGATTTATAAATTTTAATGAAATTTGTTGTTCGCATAATTTCTTTTGAAAAAATTATTAGATTAGAAAAAATTATAGGAATTATTAATAAAAGAAATATTTTAGATAGAGAATTTTTTATATTTTTTTTTCTGAAATAATAAATTATTAAAAATATAACGAATATTACATAAAAAAAAATGATAACTCTGGATTGAGTAAGGTAAATTATGCTGCTTAAAAATAAAAAAGATATTAATGAAAATAAGTTTATTTTTCTTAATAATATAAATAAAATTAAAGGAATAATTAAGATCATCGAAGATCTTGCTAATCCAGATGATCGAATTACATTAGAGGAAAATTCATGCATATAAATATATGCAGATGGGTATGTCCCATAAAAATTTAAATTAATAGTGTCAAAAAAAAACCATTTATAAGTTACTACACCATAAACAAACAATAAGGTTGATAAAATAAATAAACCTATTTGATAATTTAATAATGTATAATTTTCATTATATGATTTTGATATCGCAAAAATGGATATAAGAGAAATTATTAAATAATATGAATTTAAAATATTATTATTGGTAAATATTAAACCTGGCAGTTGAGCTATAAAGAAAAGTAAAAAAATTAATATAATTTTATTAAAAAAATTTTTTTCAAATGAAAATTTATTTTTTTTTTTTAGTGTACTAAAAGCTAATACTATAAATAGAGCAATAGGAGCTATTGTTCTTATTGAGGTTAATAGGTTCTTAAAATTTATATCTTTTTTGAATGCTAAAATGTTGTGAAAATTAGTATCTATACAAAACCAAATTGCAAAAAATAGAAAAATATATATATGTCTATCTTTAAATTGATCTTGAATTTTATGGAAAAAATTTTTAATAAAAATCTTTTGAGTTTTTGTATAAATCAATTTACTCTACTATATTTAATATTAATTAGTTTTAGTTATTTTTATATTAATCTTCAACCTAATGCTTTCTCTGAATATGCTTATAACGAATTATTTATTAACTATCAATCTGGACCAATTAGAAGAGGGTTGTTAGGTGAAATATTTTGGTTATTTAATCATTATTTTTCCATAAGTCCCATTGTTTTTTTTGCGAATTTTTTTTTAATTTTGCATTTATTACAGATCTACCTATTTTATAAAATTTTTAAAAAGTTTTCCCAATCTTATTTTCTTTATTTATTAATATTTTTATCACCAAGCTTAATACTATTTTATTTTTACGATCCGAACCTTTATTTTTTAAAAGATATATTTGTTACATTAACAATTCTATCTCATGCATTAATATTAATTAATTTTTTTGATAAAAGGGAAAATGATGAAACTTATATAAAAAAATTAAAATATTATATAATACCTTTCTTGATATTAACGGTTTTAGTACATGAGTATCAAGTTTTATTTTTAGGAGTACATTTTTTATTTTCTTTAAGTATAGCAAAAAATAAAATAACTATTATTAGAATACTAAAAATTTATTCTATATTATTTGTACCAATACTTTTTGTATTAATATTTATTGGAGATCAAGCACAATACGAAAATTTAAATCAAATATTAAATGCTAAATTTGGCATAACTGTTCATCCTCAACTGGGAGGCGGATTTTACAAAGCTATTGGAGGATTTTATGTATGGCATTTTCATTATTTTACATACAATGATTTTATAAATTTGTTTCTTTGTTTAATTTTGAGTATTGGAATTTTTTTTACTATATTTCATTTTTTTATTAAAAGAAAAATAATCAGTTTACGTAGCTTCTATCAAACAAAATACCTCATATTTTTTTTTCCAACTCTTGCAACTTTTATTCTTGCAACAGATCATGGG
>CEUZ01200019.1_pt1 | contig 18377 bp, 13 predicted proteins | sample 361511 | NCBI WGS metagenome assembly CEUZ01 (sample SAMEA2622822, study PRJEB7988) | marine metagenome | biome: marine biome (ENVO:00000447); feature: surface water layer (ENVO:00002042); material: "saline water (ENVO:00002010), including plankton (ENVO:xxxxxxxx)" | depth 5 m
TTGGATTTGAACCAACGACCGGCTGATTACAAATCAGCTGCTCTACCTAACTGAGCTACGCCAGCTAAAAACTTGCGGCATTTTATCATAGAGAAAATCTCTTTTATCAATTTAAGCTTTCTTTATAAGAGCTTGTCCACTTCTAAGAAAGAACATCTTTTCTTTAGTTGCAAAAACAAGTTCTCCTTTATCACTAATCCCTTTTACTATGCCATTAAGTCTTTTTCCATGAAAATCTACTTCACATATTTGGTCCTTTAATAGATTGAGGTCTTCAAAAAGAGGTTTGTATGGTGCAAAACCTCTATCTTCAAATTTTCCTCTTAGATCAATAAGAACATTTAAAATGGTACCAATAATTTTATTTCTATCAGCTTTACCTTCCAAATAATTACTTATAGAAGTCCAATCCTGGTCTATTGGCACATTATTCTTTTTCTCCATAAAAACATTTAATCCTATTCCAATTACGATATTAGTTAATTTATTAGATTGAGTTGTTTCTATAAGTATCCCTCCAACTTTTTTACCAGATAAGAAGATGTCATTAGGCCATTTGAGATTAAATTTTAAAGCTAAAGAATGCTCTAGAGCTTTTGTTACTTCAACAGCAGCTGCCAAGCTTAACCCTTCTAGTTGGGAGGGAGCTAAGGCTGAATTCCAAGAGAAAGAAAGATAGATATTTTTATAAGCAGGACTAAACCATTTCTTGCCCCCAGTTCCTCTACCAGCAGTTTGTTTTTCTGCAAGAACAGCAATTACATCTGATTTACTTATAAATCCTTGCATTTCTTTTTTTATTGCGTCGTTAGTTGATCCTATTTCTTCATAAATTATGACTTCTTTTAAAGAAAGTAAGTTTTTAGGGTCTAAGTATCTAAGAATTTTAGATTTATCTAATATTTGCTTTTTTTCAGTCATTTAATTTAACAGGATAACAAATCTATTAAATTAAGTTGACAAGGTATTCTGACAACCGCAGAATTGCCCGCTATTTTTAATTTGAAGGAGGGGTTGGGGAGCGGTCAAACCCAGCAGACTGTAAATCTGCCGCCTCGTGCTTCGCAGGTTCGAATCCTGCCCCCTCCACCAGCTATATAATTTCCATTTTAAATGTGCGAAAATACTTGCATTAAAGGGCTAAAGGGTCTATAAACACGATCCGAGCTTTGGGTTGTAAGTGGTTTTTGTTTTTTTTTAACTATATAGGTTATAAATTATTTTTTTTCTCTGTTTTTACAGAAAGCCCCTTTCTACTCTGAAAGTCAATAAAACTAAGGTTTTGGCTCATATAGCTCAGGTGGTAGAGCACGTCCTTGGTAAGGACGAGGTCACCGGTTCAACTCCGGTTATGAGCTCCAGGTAAAAATATATTTGTATAGGAAGTAAAAATGTCAAAAGAAAAATTTGAAAGAACTAAACCCCACGTTAACGTGGGAACTATAGGTCATGTAGATCATGGTAAGACTACTTTAACTGCTGCACTTACCAAAGTTTGTGCAGAGGCTAGAGGAGGTGAGGCTATCGCTTTTGATGGTATAGATAATGCACCTGAAGAAAAAGAGCGTGGTATAACTATTGCTACTTCGCATGTTGAGTATGATTCAGAAGCGAGACACTATGCCCATGTCGATTGTCCTGGTCATGCAGATTATGTAAAAAATATGATTACTGGAGCAGCTCAAATGGATGGAGCTATATTGGTAGTGAGTGCTGCTGACGGACCAATGCCACAAACTAGAGAACATATACTTTTAGCTAGACAAGTTGGAGTTCAGCATATCGTAGTTTTCCTAAATAAAGCGGATCAGGTAGATGATGCAGAATTAGTTGAATTGGTGGAAATGGAAGTTAGGGATCTTCTTACAGAATATGATTTCCCAGGCGATGATACTCCAATAATCACAGGATCAGCTCTAAAGGCTTTAGAGGGAGATGCAGACAATGTTGCTAAGCTTAATGAGCTTGTTTCTTCACTAGATTCATATATTCCTGAACCAGTAAGAGAACTAGATAAGCCTTTCTTAATGCCAATAGAAGATATCTTTACGATACAGGGCAGAGGAACTGTTGTAACAGGAAGGATCGAAAGAGGTGAGATAAAAGTAAACGAAGAAATAGAGATAGTAGGAATTCGTGAGACTACCAAAACTACTTGTACTGGTGTTGAGATGTTTAGAAAGCTTCTAGATGAAGGTAAAGCTGGCGAAAATGTTGGTATTCTTCTTAGGGGTACAGAGAGAGATGATGTTGAAAGAGGTCAAGTTCTCTCTAAACCAGGTTCTATTAAACCTCATACAAAATTTGATGCTCAAATTTATGTACTAACTAAAGAAGAAGGAGGAAGACACACTCCTTTTTTCAAAGGTTATAGGCCACAATTTTACGTGAGGACAACTGATGTAACTGGAGCTGTAGAATTACCTGCGGAAGTAGAAATGGTAATGCCAGGCGATGATCTTAGTATTTCAGTCGAACTAATTTCTCCAGTAGCAATGGAAGAAGGCATGAACTTTGCAATTAGAGAGGGCGGAAGGACAGTAGGTTCAGGAGTAGTATCCAAAATTATTGAGTAGGCCAGTAGCTCAATTGGCAGAGCGGTGGTCTCCAAAACCACAGGTTGGGGGTTCGATTCCCTCCTGGCCTGCCACTTAGGCGCTGATCTATCCATGACTATAATATGGGAGTTAAGCTAGAAAATATGACAAATTATCTCCGCTGGATCTTAGGGTTATTAATTATGGCTTTAGCAGTATATGGAAATTCATATTATTCATATGAGCCGCTTCTTTACAGGGTTATTGGAGTAATAATTTTATTATTAATATCATTAGCTATTTTACTAACTACATCTCAAGGAAAAGAGGCTCTAAATACTGTTCTAGAATCAAGATCTGAGATAAGAAGGGTAGTTTGGCCAACAAGGATAGAGACCACACAAACTACTATGATAGTTGTAGTTGCTATAACAGTAGCCGGTTTGGTTTTGTGGGGATTGGATTCACTTTTTGGTTTAGTTACATCTAGGTTGTTGGGGTAAATAATTTTATGCAGTGGTATGTAATACAAGCTTATTCAGGATATGAAAATAAGGTTAGAGAAGCTCTCTTAGAAAGGATAGAGAGATTCCAAATGGAAGATAAATTCTCTGAAGTTATGGTACCTGCTGAAGAGGTTGTTGAATTGAAAGGTGGTCAGGAAAGACGAGTTCAAAGAAAATTTTTCCCCGGATACATTCTTTTAAACATGGAGCTTGATGACGACAGTTGGCACTTAGTAAAAGATACTCCTAGAGTTATGGGTTTCATTGGTGGAAGTAAAGAAAAACCTTCTCCTATAAGTGAAGAAGAGGCCAAAGCTATCATGCAGCAACAGCAACTTGGGGCTGAAGTCACTAAGCCTAAGGTTACTTTTGAACCAGGAGAAATGGTAAGAGTTATAGACGGTCCTTTTAATGATTTTAGTGGAGCAGTAGAAGAAGTTAATTTTGAAAAAAGCAAAGTAAGAGTCGCTGTATTAATTTTCGGGAGATCAACCCCTGTTGAATTAGAGTTTAGTCAAATAGAGAAGGCTTAATGGCAAAAAAAATAGATGGATATATAAAACTGCAAGTACCTGCTGGTGGTGCTTCTCCAAGTCCTCCTGTCGGTCCAGCCTTAGGACAACATGGCCTTAATTTAATGGACTTTTGTAATGCTTTTAATGCTCGTACTAAAGAAATGGAGAAAGGATTACCGGTCCCAGTTGTCATAACAGTGTATGAAGATAAAAGTTTTGATTTTATAGTTAAAACAACCCCCGCCTCTGTCTTAATAAAAAAAGCTGCAGGAGTAAAAAAAGGAAGTGGTACACCTAATAGTGAAAAAGTTGGGAAGGTTTCTAAATCCCAACTTGAAGAGATAGCTAAGATAAAAGACCCTGATCTTACTGCTGCTGATATGGATGCTGCTGTAAGAACCTTAGAAGGCAGTGCAAGGAGTGCGGGTATAGAGGTAGAAGGATAATGGTAAAGTTATCAAAAAGAAGAGATTACTTTCAAAAAGTTGAAGAAAGAAAGTATGAAATTGAAGAGGCAATTGAATTCTTAAAAGCTGCACCTCAAACTAATTTTGAACAGGCTATAGACGTAGCTGTAAATCTTGGTATAGATGCCTCAAAGTCTGACCAGAATGTTAGAAGTTCAACTGCTTTGCCAGCAGGAACTGGAAAATCTTGTTCGGTTGCTGTTTTTGCGGAAGCTGACCAGGCAGAAGAAGCTAAGAAGTCTGGTGCTGATATAGTAGGCATGGAAGATTTAGCGGAAAAGCTTAAAGAAGAAGAAGCTAATTATGACGTGATAATTGCTACCCCTGATACCATGAAGGTGGTTAGTCCTTTAGCAAAGATTTTAGGTCCAAAAGGAAAGATGCCAAATCCAAAAACAGGAACAGTTACCAAAGATGTAGGGTCAGCTGTTAAGAATGCTAAAGCTGGTCAAATAACCTATAGAGCTGACAACGGAGGAATAGTTCATGGAAGGATAGGAAACTTATCTTTCTCATCTGAAGAAATAAAAAAGAATATCGAGAAGTTATTAGAAGATTTAAAAAAGAATAAACCTTCATCTTCAAAAGGAGAGTTTATAAAAAAATTATCCATAACCTCAACCATGGGCCCTGGTTTAGAGATAGATATGGGGTCTTTAAATTTTTAGGATGAAGATTTTAATAAAAGAATTCTTAGGTAGGGTGCGTCAAAAGCGCATCTATCAAAGACCGTAGGTGTAAAACAGTTGTTTTACTTAAATATAAAAGCCTACGCAGATGGAAGCAATCATAGCGCTAGTTATGATGTAGCCTCCAATTTTCTATTCATTAAATTGAATAGAGGAGTTTAAGAATATGCCAATGCGTATTGAAGACAAGAAAGAAGCCGTAGAGGAGCTCAATAAGATTGCTAGTGAAGCTACTTCTGCAATAGCAGCTGATTATCATGGAACTTCGGTTTCAGAGTTAACTAAGTTAAGAGAAGAGGCAAGAAACTCTTCTGTTCATTTGAAAGTAATTAGAAATACTTTAGCTAAAAAAGCTCTAAATGATACTAAGTTTTCTTGTTTTGAGGACCTGTTAGTTGGTCCTACTATCTTAGCGTTTTCCTTAGATGATCCTACTAATGCACCAAAATTAGCAAATAATTTCACAAAATTAAATTCTAATTTTAAGGTTAAAGGTTTGTCTATGGGAGAATCTTTATTAGATTTAGGTAGATTAGCTGATATTGCAAACTTACCAACTAAAGAAGAGGCTATAGCCCAATTTTTAGGTCTTCTTAATGCACCAGTTTCAAAGTTAGTTAGTTTGGCTAATGAAATACCAACAAAATTAACTAGGACTATATTGGCTTTGAAGCAAGCTAAAGAAGAGCAGAATTCTTAAATTTAAATTTTATATGGAGAAATATAATGGCATTAAGTAAAGAAGAAATTTTAGAAGCAATTTCTGAAATGAGTGTTATGGATATAGTGGATTTAATATCGGCTATGGAAGAAAAATTCGGAGTTACAGCCGCAGCACCAGTTGCTGCAGTTGCAGCACCAGCTGCAGGATCATCAGATGAAGCATCTGGTGAAGATGAAGCTGCAACAGGTGATCTTCACCTAGCAGAGGTAGGAGATAAAAAAGTTGATGTAATTAAGGCTGTCAGATCAATTACAGGCTTAGGTTTGAAAGATGCAAAAGCATTGGTTGACGGAGCCCCTTCACCTATAAAAGAAGGAATAAGTAAAGCAGAGGCCGATGAGTTTACAAAACAATTAGAAGAAGCTGGAGCTAAAGCTGAATTTAAATAAAAAAGTTCTTTTGAACTAGATTAATAGAGGTACATATGACTTTTTCGTATACAGAGAAAAAAAGGATAAGACGTAGTTTTGAAAAAATATCTAGCGTCATGGATTTACCCAATCTACTAGCTACTCAGCTAGAGTCTTATGAAGAATTTCTTCAAAAAGATATAGATCCTTTAAAAAGAAAAGTCCAAGGTCTTCAAAAAGTTTTTGATTCTATATTTCCTATTCAAAGTCACAATGGAAATGCAAGGATGGAATTTTCAACTTACGAACTCGGCGAACCTGTATTTAATGAAAGAGAATGTAAACTTAAGGGTATAACTTTTGAAGCCTCGCTCCATATTAACTGTAATTTATTTTTCTTAGATAAAGAAACTGAAAAACTTAAGGAAGGGAAGTCGCAAAGAGTTTATATGGGAACTGTACCATTGATGACTGATCATGGAACTTTTGTTATTAATGGAACTGAAAGAGTAGTGGTCTCACAATTACACAGGTCTCCAGGATTATTTTTTGATCATGATAAAGGTAAAAGTCATTCTTCAGGAAAAGTTTTATATGGAGCCAGGGTAATTCCTTACAGGGGATCTTGGTTAGATTTTGAATTTGATGCTAAAGATCTTATTTTTGTAAGAATAGATAGAAGAAGAAAACTTCATGCCTCTATTCTACTTAAGGCTCTTGAATTTACTAATCAAGAGATATTAGATCAATTTTATGAGACTGAAAAATTCAAAATAAAACCAAAGAAAGTTTTTCAGCTTCAATTACTCCCTAAGAGGTTAATAGGGAAAGTGACACCTATTGATATTGTTATAAAGGGAGAGTTAGTAGCAAAAAAAGGTGAAAGAATAAGCGCTAGACATATTCGTAAGATAGAAAGTGCAAAAGTTAAAACCTTAGATTACTCAGAAGATTACTTGGAAGGTCAGGTTTTAGCTAAGGATGTTATAGATAAGACTACAGGAGAGGTAAGAATTCCCTGTAACACAAAGATAGATGAAGAAGTTCTAACAACCTTTACATCTCTTGGTTTAAAAGAAATTGAAACCCTATACATAAATGACCTTGAATCAGGACCTTATATGTCAGATACATTAAGAGCTGATTCCACTACAAACGAGATTGAAGCTTTAGTAGAGATATACAGAATGATGAGACCAGGAGAACCCCCTACTAAAGAGGCTGCTAATAACCTTTTTAACAGTCTCTTTTTCAACTCTGAAAGATATGATCTTTCTGATGTTGGAAGAATGAAGTTCAACAAGAGGTTAAGCAAATCAGAAATTACTGGAAGTGGTACTTTAGACAAACAGGATATTGTTGATGTTCTAAAGACACTAGTTGCTATAAGGAATGGTAAAGATGAAGTAGATGATATTGATCATCTTGGTAATCGTCGGGTTAGATCTGTAGGGGAGATGGTTTCAAATCAATACAGAATAGGGCTTGTAAGAGTTGAAAGAGCCGTTAGGGAGAGATTGGCTACTGCAGAACAAGACAATCTAGGCCCTCAAGATTTAATCAATGCTAAACCAGTATCTGCTGCTATAAAGGAGTTTTTTGGATCAAGTCAGTTATCTCAATTTATGGATCAGGTGAACCCTTTAGCTGAAGTAACTCATAAGAGAAGGGTTTCTGCATTAGGTCCAGGCGGACTTACACGTGAAAGAGCAGGTTTTGAAGTTAGAGATGTCCACCCTACTCATTATGGCAGGGTCTGTCCCATAGAAACCCCAGAAGGACCAAATATTGGACTAATAAATTCTCTTGCTGTTTTTGCCAGGACTAATGAGTATGGCTTCATAGAAAGTCCTTTTAGGAAGGCTAAAGATGGCAAGGTGATAGATGAGTTTGAATACTTATCAGCTATAGAAGAAGGGGACTTTGTAATTGCTCAAGCAAGTGCTTTATTAGATTCTAGAAATAGATTTGTAGAGGAATTAGTACCAGTTAGATATAAGAATGAATTCTCGTTAATGCCTCCAGAAAGAGTTGACTTCATGGACGTTTCTCCTCAGCAGGTTGTGTCTGTAGCTGCTTCACTTATACCGTTCTTAGAGCATGATGATGCAAACAGAGCATTAATGGGTTCAAATATGATGCGCCAGGCTGTACCTACTTTGCAAGCAGAAACTCCTTTAGTAGGAACTGGTATGGAAAGATTGGTTGCGAGGGACTCAGGTTCTTGCGTAATAGCTAGAAGAGGTGGAACAATTGAAAGTGTTGATGCAAGCAGAATTGTACTTAGAGTAAATGAAAGAGAAATTAAACCAGGAGACTCAGGTGTAGATATTTACAACATAATAAAGTACACCAGATCAAATCAAACAACTTGTATAAACCAGAGACCAATCGTTACAGAAGGAGATAAGGTCAATAAGAATGATATTTTAGCTGATGGTCCTTCTATCAACCTTGGAGAGCTTTCTTTAGGACAAAATGTTCGTATAGCTTTTATGCCCTGGCATGGATATAACTTTGAAGACTCTATCTTAATTTCTGATAGATTGGTAAGTGAAGACAAGTTCACAAGTATTCATATACAAGAACTAACTTGTATTGCAAGAGATACGAAACTTGGAGCTGAAGAAATTTCTGCAGACATCCCAAATGTTGGAGATTCTGCTCTTTCAAAGCTAGATGAATTTGGGATTGTTCATATAGGTGCAGAGGTAAAAGCTGGAGATATTTTAGTTGGTAAAGTTACTCCAAAAGGAGAAACTCAATTAAGCCCAGAAGAAAAGCTACTAAGAGCAATATTTGGAGAGAAAGCATCTGATGTTAAAGATAGTTCATTGAGAGTGCCTTCAGGAGGAGATGGCACGATAATCGATGTCCATGTATTCACCAGAGAAGGTTTAGAGAAAGATGGAAGAGCTATAGACATAGAAGGGTCACAATTAAAAGAAATAAAGAAAGATATAGATGAAGAATTATCTATCATTGAAGCAGCATCTCAATCCAGGCTTTCTAGGACTTTAATAGGCAAGAAAGTGGCCTCGTCCAAACTCCTTAAAAAAGGTAAGACAATCACAGAAGAAGATTTGGAGGGTATATCTATTGATGATCTTCTTAAAATAAGAGTTCAGACTGAGACAGCCAATAAGCAAATTAAAGAAATAGAATCTAACTTGCTAGAGTATAAAGAAAATCTAAAAGAGATCTCTAAACAAAGAAAATCAAAGATTACTGGGGGTGATGATTTAGCCCCAGGAGTTTTGAAAGTTGTAAAAGTCTATCTTGCTATAAAAAGAAGAATCCAACCTGGAGACAAGTTAGCAGGAAGGCATGGAAATAAAGGAGTTATTTCTGTAATTATGCCCATGGAAGACATGCCTTATGATGAGAATGGAGAGCCGGTAGATATAGTACTAAATCCTCTTGGAGTGCCTTCAAGGATGAATGTTGGTCAGGTGCTTGAAACTCATCTAGGTTGGGCCTCAAAAGAACTGGGTTCTAAGATAAAGAATCTAGTAGATGAAAAAACTAAACCGCAAGAAATAAGAAGCTTTTTAAATAAGATCTATAAAAAAGAAAACTCTCAGAGTTTAGATTCTCTTAATGACAAAGAGATAAATGAACTGGCTCTTAATCTAACTAATGGAGTACCCATGGCTACTCCTGTATTTGATGGAGCTAAAGAACAGGAAGTTAAAGACATGCTCGAATTAGCTGAACTTCCTCTAAACGGGCAATGCGAGTTGTTTGATGGAAGGACGGGAGAAAAATTTGATAGACCTGTTACTGTTGGTTACATGTATATTCTTAAACTTAATCATCTAGTTGAAGACAAAATGCATGCAAGATCAACTGGAAGTTATAGTCTAGTTACTCAACAACCTTTAGGCGGAAAGGCACAATTCGGGGGACAAAGATTTGGTGAAATGGAGGTATGGGCTTTAGAAGCATACGGCGCAGCTCATACTTTACAAGAAATGCTAACTGTAAAGTCTGATGATGTAGCAGGAAGAACAAAAGTGTATAAGAATTTGGTTGATGGAAATTTTGAAATGGATGCAGGCATCCCTGAATCTTTTAATGTATTAACTAAAGAAATTAGATCCCTAGGTATAGATATAGACCTTGAATCAATAGAAAGTCAGGAGAACTAAATGAAAGATTTAATCAATGTACTAAGGAATCAAGGTCATGGTATTGAATATAACTCAATTAGAGCTGGGCTAGCTTCCCCTCAGCAAATAAGGTCTTGGTCTTACGGAGAAGTAAAAAAACCTGAAACTATAAATTACAGAACCTTTAAGCCTGAAAGAGATGGCCTCTTCTGCTCTAAAATTTTTGGTCCTATTAAAGACTACGAATGTATTTGCGGGAAATATAAGAGAATGAAACACAGGGGAGTAGTTTGTGAAAAATGTGGAGTTGAAGTGACTCTGCAGAAAGTTCGAAGGGAAAGGATGGGGCATATAGAGTTAGCCGCTCCAGTTGCTCATATTTGGTTTTTAAAATCTCTTCCTTCAAGAATAGCTCTAGCATTAGATTTAACATTAAGGGACCTTGAAAGAGTTCTTTATTTTGAGTCATTCATAGTTATAGATCCTGGAATGACAGATTTAGATCTTTGTCAATTGTTAACAGATGAAGAATATTACGAAGCCTTAGAGCAATGGGGAGATGAGTTTGAAGCAGGAATGGGTGCTGAGTCAATTAAAGTGCTTTTACAGGATTTAGACCTAGATTCTGAAATAAAAGTTCTACAGGAAGAAATACCTCAAACTAGATCTGAAGCTAAAATTAAGAAGATTACAAAAAGGTTAAAACTTTTAACATCTTTTAAAAATTCTGGAAATAAACCTGAATGGATGGTTCTTGAGGTGCTTCCTGTACTGCCTCCAGATTTAAGACCTCTTGTACCTTTAGAAGGTGGAAGATTTGCTACTTCAGATTTAAATGACTTATACAGAAGAGTAATTAATAGAAATAACAGACTAAAAAGATTATTAGACTTAAACGCTCCAGACATTATTACAAGGAATGAAAAAAGAATGCTTCAGGAGTCTGTGGATGCGCTCTTAGATAACGGAAGAAGAGGTAGGGCGGTAACAGGAACAAATAAAAGACCTTTGAAGTCTCTAGCTGACATGATTAAAGGAAAACAAGGAAGGTTTAGGCAAAATCTTTTAGGAAAAAGAGTTGATTATTCAGGCAGATCAGTCATTGTAGTGGGACCTACCTTGAAACTCCATCAATGTGGACTTCCAAAGAAAATGGCTCTTGAACTTTTCAAACCTTTTGTTTTTGGGAGGCTTCAAGATTTAGAGATGGCAAGTACTATAAAACTTGCAAAGAAGATGGTGGAACGAGAAGAACCAGAAGTTTGGGATATCTTAGCTGAAGTTATTAGAGAACACCCTGTTTTGCTAAATAGAGCACCTACTCTTCACAGACTTGGTATCCAAGCTTTTGAGCCAGTACTTGTTGAAGGGAAGGCAATACAGCTCCATCCACTAGTATGTAAAGCTTATAACGCAGACTTTGATGGAGACCAAATGGCTGTTCATGTGCCTCTGACCATAGAAGCTCAGTTAGAGTGTAGAGCCCTTATGATGGCTACAAATAATATTCTTTCACCGGCAAATGGAAAACCTATTATTGATCCCTCACAAGATGTAGTTTTGGGTATTTATTATATGACCAGAGAAAAGGTTAATGTAAAAGGTGAAGGACAGGTACTTTCTTCTCCTGAAGAGGCAAACAGGGCATTTCAACTCAATGCTATTGATCTTCATGCCAAAATTAAAGTGAGATTAAGGCCTAATAAACTTCCTGAAGAAAATACTCAGATTGTTGAAACAACTCTAGGAAGAACTCTCCTTTATGAGCTCCTACCAGAAGGATTAGCTTTTAGCTCTATTAATAAAACTCTAGACAGTAAAGAGATTTCATCCTTAATAGATTCTAGCTATAGAAAATGTGGTTTAAAGAAAACTGTTGTTTTCGCTGATAGGCTTATGTATTTGGGATATGAATTTTCTACTAAATCAGGAGCTTCTTTATGTGTAGATGATTTTGTAATACCACAAGAAAAAGAAACTTTTGTACAAGAGGCTGAAAAAGAAGTTAAGGATATAGAGGCTCAGTTTGCTTCAGGTTTAGTTACAAAAGGAGAGAAGTACAACAAGGTTATAGATATCTGGTCTAGAGCAAACGAAATGATAGCTAAATCTATGATGGACAATATATCTACAGAGGAAGTTACTGACGCAGAAGGTAAGTTAATAAATTCGGACTCTTTTAATTCTGTATTCATGTTTGCCGACTCAGGAGCAAGAGGGTCTCCTGCTCAAATAAGACAATTAGCTGGAATGAGAGGACTAATGGCTAAACCAGATGGTTCAATTATTGAAACACCTATTACGGCTAACTTTAGAGAAGGTTTAACTGCTCAGCAATACTTTATTTCAACACATGGAGCTAGAAAGGGATTAGCAGATACTGCACTCAAGACTGCTAATTCTGGTTACTTAACTAGAAGGTTAGTAGACGTTGCACAAGATTTAGTAGTAAGCGAAGAGGACTGCAAGACAAAAAATGGAATTGTTATGAGGTCTATTATTGACGGCGGAGAGGTCATTGTTCAATTGGGAGATAGGGTTTTAGGAAGGACCGTTGCAGAAGACGTTATAGGTACAAATGAGAAGGATGTTCTTCTAAAGAAAGGCACTGTTATTGACGAAGACTTGGTAGAGAAGCTTGATGATTTAGGGGTTTATGAGATAAAAGCAAGATCTGCTATTCATTGTGAGACTATATATGGTGTATGTAGTAAATGTTATGGGCGAGACCTAGGAAGAGGACATGAATCTAACATAGGGGAGGCTGTAGGTATAGTTGCAGCTCAATCTATTGGAGAACCTGGTACTCAATTAACTATGAGAACTTTTCATATAGGTGGAGCAGCTTCAGGAACATCTGCTGAAGATAGAGTTGAATCAGGTATTGATGGAAAAATAATTTATGACTGTAGAGTTATTAAAAGGAAAGATAGTACTTTTGTAGTTTTATCTCAATCTTCAGAAATAAATGTCGAAGATATGAATGGAAGAGTTATTGAAAGGCATAAGCTTCCTTATGGAACAATTCTAAATTTTGCTTCAGGGTCTAAAATAAAACAAGGCGATGTTCTGGCTAAATGGGATCCCTTGACAAGACCAATAATTGCAGAAGTAGCTGGTAAGGCTAAATTTGTTGATATAGATGATGGTATTACTGCAAGATTACAAACTGATGATTTAACTGGCCTGTCAAATATAGAAATTATTGACCTTTCTGAGAGACCTAAAGGAGAGGCTCAAGATAAGAAACCTGCAATCCAGATAGTTGATGGTAGAGGAAAAGAAAAAACACTTCCTGAATCAGATGCTCCTGCAAATTACCCACTTCCAGGTAATGCTTTCTTGCAGCTAAATGATGGACAAGATATTGAATCAGGTAGTGTAATAGCCAGAATTTCTCAGGAATCAGCAAAGACTAAAGATATTACTGGAGGACTTCCTAGGGTAGCAGACCTATTTGAAGCAAGGAAGCCTAAAGAGGCTGCAATTCTTGCTCAAGCATCTGGAATAGTGTCTTGGGGTAAGCCTACAAAAGGAAAGGAGAGACTTGTTATAACTGAAGAGTCAGGAGAGGAGTTTGCTAATTTAATTCCTAAAACGAGGCATATAAATGTTTTTGAGGGGGAAAGAATAGAAAAAGGAGATATAGTTTCTGATGGACCTTTAAGTCCCCATGATATTTTGGAGCTAAGGAGTCTTGAAGAATTAACTGAATACGTAGTAAGTGGTATTCAGGAAGTATATAGACTTCAGGGAGTTACTATTAATGAAAAGCATATTGAAGTTATATTGCGTCAAATGTTAAGAAAGGTTGAAATCCTCGACCAAGGCGATTCAGATTTCATTCTTGGAGAGCAAGCAGAATTGTCGAGTGTTAGAGAAAAAAATAAAGAGTTAAAATCAAATAGAAAAGCTGAGATTAAATTTAAGAGAGTTCTGCTAGGAATAACCAAAGCTTCTCTAGCTACAGATTCCTTTGTATCAGCAGCTTCCTTTCAAGAGACTACTAGAGTTCTCACAGAAGCAGCAACTATAGGAAGAGTTGATAACCTTAGAGGCCTTAAAGAAAATGTAGTAGTTGGAAGGTTAATTCCGGCAGGAACTGGTTTAGCTTCTATTAATGATGACATAGAACCCGAAGAAGAGTTAGATGCAGTTGATCTAGAAGAAGCTCTTAGTCAAGCACTTAAAGAAGAAAATGAGGATTGATTCATTGACTCTGCGAAAGGCTAAACTTAAAATGCGCCGCCTTGAAACTTGTAGATAACAATATATGTCAACAGTAAATCAACTTTTACGTAAACCTAGAAAAAGGAAGAAGGTTAAAACTGACGTTCCTGCATTGAAGGGTTCTCCTCAAAAAAGAGGTGTGTGCACAAGAGTCTATACAACAACTCCTAAAAAACCCAATTCTGCTTTAAGGAAGGTTTGCAAGGTAAGATTAACCTCTGGGTATGAGGTTATCTCTTATATAGGAGGAGAGGGACATAATCTCCAAGAACACTCAGTAGTGTTAATTAGAGGAGGCAGGGTAAAAGATTTACCTGGAGTGCGTTATCACACCGTTAGAGGTACTCTAGATACAGCAGGAGTAGATGATAGAAAACAAAGAAGATCCAAGTATGGGGCTAAAAAACCTAAATAAATAAAATGTCTAGAAGAAAAGCAGCACCTAAAAGAATAATATTACCTGACCCTAAATTTGGAAATTTGAAGGTAGCTAAGTTCATGAATCAGATAATGAAGCATGGAAAGAAATCTTTAGCTGAAAGTATTGTTTATGGTGCTTTTGATGAGATAGAAGCTAATGTAAAAAAAGAACCACTAGAGGTTTTCGAAAAAGCACTTGAAGAAGTTGGCCCTTCGGTTGAAGTTAAGGCAAGAAGGGTTGGAGGGGCTACTTACCAAGTACCCCTAGAAGTAAGGCCATCAAGAAGACAGGCTTTAGCTATGAGATGGCTGGTTAATAGTGCTAGATCAAGAAATGAAAAGACTATGACTTTGAAGCTAGCTAATGAGTTGTTAGATGCTAGTGAAGGAAAAGGCGAAGCTGTAAAGAAAAGAGAAGATACTCATAGGATGGCCGAAGCAAATAGAGCATTCTCTCATTTTAGATTTTAAAAGAATAAGAACTTAATAAAACATGGCAAGAACTACACCATTAGAGCTATATAGAAATATTGGAATATGTGCACACGTAGATGCAGGTAAGACGACAACCACTGAACGTGTTCTTTTTTATACAGGTATTTCTCATAAGATAGGAGAAGTCCATGATGGAGCTGCTGTTATGGATTGGATGGAACAAGAGCAAGAAAGAGGTATAACTATTACCTCAGCTGCTACTACTTGCTTTTGGAAAGGAACCTCTAGCCAATTTCCTGAACATAGAATAAATATAATTGATACTCCTGGTCATGTAGATTTTACAATTGAAGTAGAGAGATCTTTAAGGGTTCTAGATGGCGCTGTAGTTGTTTTTTGTGGAAGTTCAGGAGTGGAGCCGCAATCTGAAACAGTATGGAGGCAAGCAAATAGATATGAAGTGCCAAGAATTGCTTTTGTAAACAAGATGGATAGAGCAGGAGCTGATTTTCTTCGTGTTGTTGACCAGATAAAAGAAAGACTAGGTGCAAATCCAGTGCCTGTTCAGCTACCAATCGGAGCGGAAGATGACTTCAAGGGCGTGGTTGATCTAATACAAATGAAGGCTATCTACTGGAGTGAAGAAGATATGGGAACTTCTTTTTCTTTGGAGGATGTACCAGCAGAAATGACTGAAGAGGCTAATAAATGGCGTGAGAATATGGTCGAATCTGCTGCGGAAGCTAATGAAGCTCTCATGGATAAATACTTGGAAGAGGGAGACTTATCTGTAGAAGATATTAAGGAGGGTTTAAGAGAAAGGACTCTTCAGTCAGATATAGTAATAACTTTGTGCGGTTCAGCTTTTAAAAATAAAGGCGTTCAAACTCTTCTAGATGCAGTTATTGATTTTTTACCAGCACCTAATCAAATAAAACCAGTTTCAGGTATTCTTGATAGCGACGGAACAGAAGGATTAAGAAAAGCAGATGATGAAGAACCTTTTTCTGGTCTTGCCTTTAAGATTGCTACTGATCCATTTGTGGGTTCTCTTACTTTCGTTAGAGTTTATTCAGGGACATTAAATTCAGGAGATTCGGTATTCCTTCCTATGAAAGGTAAGAAAGAAAGAATAGGAAGGATGTTACAAATGCATTCAAATAATAGAAAAGAAATAGATGAAGTTAGAGCTGGGGATATTTGTGCGGTTATAGGTTTAAAACAAGCTGTTACAGGTGAAACTCTTTGCGATGAAAAAAATCAAATAGTTTTGGAAGAAATGAATTTTCCTGAACCAGTAATATCGGTAGCAGTCGAACCTAAAACGAAAGAAGATCAAGAAAAAATGGGGATTGCGTTGGGTAGATTAGCTCAAGAAGATCCGTCTTTTAAGATGAGAACTGATGAAGAGTCTGGTCAAACTATAATATCTGGAATGGGAGAGCTTCATTTAGATGTCTTGGTAGATAGGATGAAACGCGAATTTAATGTAGAAGCAAATATGGGTAAACCTCAAGTTGCTTACAGAGAAACTATAAGGAAGTTAGTTGAACAAGAAGCAAAATTTGTAAGACAGTCTGGTGGAAGAGGTCAATATGGCCATGTATACATACGTCTAGAACCACTAGTTTCAGAAGAAGAAAACTATGAATTTGAAAATAAAATAGTTGGGGGCGCTATTCCAAGAGAATTTATTCCAGCTGTTGATAAAGGTTGTCAGGAACAAATGGAAGCTGGAGTCATAGCAGGATATCCTCTAGTAAATGTAAAGGTTACGTTATATGACGGTTCCTTTCATGATGTAGATTCAAGTGAAATAGCTTTTAAAGTAGCAGGTTCAATGGCTTTCAAAGAAGGTTCTCTTAAAGCTGATCCAGTTTTATTAGAACCCATCATGAATCTTGAGGTTGTTACCCCAGAAGAGTATATGGGTGATGTGGTAGGCGATTTAAGCAGAAGAAGAGGTGTAGTGGGTGGTATGGATGATGGACCCTCAGGCAAGGTTATTACAGGAGAAGTTCCTTTAGCTGAGATGTTTGGCTATGCAACGGACTTACGTTCTGCTACGCAAGGAAGAGCAACTTTTACGATGGAACCGTTAAAATATCAAGAAGTTCCTCCAAATGTAGCAGAGGCAGTTATAAGTAAGAATGAATAGCTTATGATTAAAATTCTAAAAAGCCTTCTTCTAGAAGGCTTTTTTGTATATTTATATTGACACTTTTGTCCCAGAAAACTAGAATTTGCGCACTTTTTTGATGGTTGGGCTCTTATCTTGCTCTAAAAGGTAGATTCGAGCCTTTTTTTAATCTTAAACTTACTCTTTTTTTGAGTAAAGTTTTTTAACTTCTATATGGAAGAGGAGATGAATCGTGCTGAATCAAAGCATAAGAATAAGACTTAAGGCTTTTGATCATAAGTTAATTGATAAGTCAGCAAAAGAAATTGTTGAGACTGTTAAGAGGACTGGTGCAAAAGTTAAGGGACCTATTCCTATGCCTGTTAAGAAACATAAGACCACAATTCTTATTTCTCCTCATAAAGATAAAGATGCTAGAGATCAATATGAGATAAGGACTCATAAAAGAACGTTAGATATTCTTGAGCCTTCAGAAAAAACTCTTGATGCTCTAACAAAACTAGAGCTGTCTGCTGGTGTAGTTGTACAAATAAGTTTGGATGAGGTGTAACTGTGAGCTTAGGGTTAGTAGGAAAAAAACAAGGAATGAGTCGCTTCTTTACAGAAGAAGGAAGTGCATTCCCAGTTACAGTAATTAGTATTGAGCCCAATACAATAACCCAAATAAAGACTGTCGAGATAGATGGTTACAATTCCATTCAGGTTACTACTGGAAGCAAAAAAGAAAAGAAAATTAATAAAGCTATAAATGGTCATTTCAATAAAGCTTCTGTTCCTCCAGGTGAAGGATTATGGGAGTTTGCAATAGAAGAAGAGGATTTAGAAAAAATAAAAATAGGTCAAAGCATTTCTTTGGAGGTATTAAAAGAAGGTCAAAAAGTTGATGTTTCAGGAACATCTAAGGGCAAGGGGTTTGCTGGAACAGTTAAAAGATGGAATTTTAAAATGCAAGATGCAACTCATGGTAATTCCTTATCTCATAGAGCCCCTGGCTCAATTGGACAATGTCAAACCCCTGGAAGAGTTTGGAAAGGTAAGAAAATGTCTGGTCATATGGGAGATGAAACAGTAACAGTGCAAAACTTAAAAATTATTTCTCTGGATTTAGAAAATAATCTAATTTTAGTAAAAGGATCGGTTCCTGGACATACTGGATCTAGGATATTTTTAAAACCCTCTAAAGGTGAAGTACTAGAGTTAATTCCAGCAGAAACCCAACCAGCAGAAACCCAACCAGAAGAAACCCAACCAG
>CEUZ01044394.1_pt1 | contig 18353 bp, 17 predicted proteins | sample 361511 | NCBI WGS metagenome assembly CEUZ01 (sample SAMEA2622822, study PRJEB7988) | marine metagenome | biome: marine biome (ENVO:00000447); feature: surface water layer (ENVO:00002042); material: "saline water (ENVO:00002010), including plankton (ENVO:xxxxxxxx)" | depth 5 m
ACTTCTCCACCTTGGTGCCCACCCATTCCATCTGCGACCATGGCGAGAATCTCGAACCCCGGCAAGGCCTGTGGGTTTGCGCTGATGCCGGTAGCGTCCTGATTCATCTGGCGAACTTTCCCGGTATCACTCAGATGTGCAACGGCCACTCCGGTGCTTGTTGTCGATTCGTTATTTGGTAGTATTCGCATACCGAGTTCCTTTGTCTTGGGTCGCATTTTACAACAGTGTGACAAGAAGGTTGGACTGTCCTAGCGTTATCGTGTCACCATTCTTTATAGGTAGACCTTGGACATAACTCTTTGTTGATTCGGAATATGTACCGGAAGAGCTTCCCAGGTCAAACAAGGTAACCCCTTTCTCATTCTGTCTAACTGCACAATGCTCTCGACTAACGCCGGTGTCTGCCAAAGATATATCGGGAGTTGCACCTCGACCGATAACAGTAGTTGCTTGGTTGACAGTGAATTGTTTGCCGGCGTCGGGTCCTGAGACAGCGATGAGTGTTCCAGTGGTGTTCACGGATGATGCCACGATGGTTCCAACACTGGTTGCCAAGTCGTCCTCCTGAACCTCAGGTTTTCTGATAGCGTGGTAAACCAGAGTGGTCTCACCAATTGTGAATGATTCGCCATTCTGTATTGAGGTGCCTGTGATCGTTGTTCCATTGATCTGTGTGTCAGCAGATCCGCCCGCATGATAGACATTCCAGTGACCGTCTTTCAGGGCAATTTTAGCGTGATAACGGCTCGCATGCTGGTCCGCTAGCTGCACGTCGTTTGCTGAGCTTCGTCCGAGGCGTGCTGAGTCTCCAGTTACTCTGAAATATTTGCCTTTCGCTGGACCAGATTTTGCCAGGAGTACTGGAGCATGGTGAGATTTAGGGGCATGCGTGATAGTGGCTAACGGATCAAGGTGGTCTGCGGGATTACCAGGGATGGCACTACTTCCCTCGGGGTCGAAGATCGTAATAGCATCGCCGACTTGAATGCGTGAGCCAGGGGCCAAAGCAGCCGAGGTCACCTTCTTTCCATCAAGGTATGTGCCGTTTGTGCTGTCATTATCTCGTAAAATATACTGCCCGTTTTCCTGAGTCACATAGGCGTGCGTGCGGCTGACTTTTGGGTCATCAACCCGGAGCGCATTCTCTGAACCCCTTCCAATAGTGTAACTGCTTGACTGAAGTGGTAGCTGGATTGTTGGATGACCATTGCCATATCCGTGATCGGCGGTTGGAGCTGATGTTGGTTTATTGCGTATGCTCCCTAACGTTTTATTGAGGAGTGGGCTCTGGAACTTGTTCGAGCGAGATTGCTCAAGGATCGCATTAGAGTTTGTTGAGTCGTTGAGGATGCGCTTGAGCGAAGAATGCGGGTTAATGGTATTCATAAGCGTGCTTGGATAGACGGTATTGTCTGTAGCTTTTTGGTTAGGTGAGTCTATAGGCATTCCAGGGTTTTCGATTTCGTAATCGGCATCAGGTGTTCCCGAAATCCTTCCCTTGAAAATAAGAATACTGGCAATAAGTATGGCTACTCCGGTTGCAGCCATGTTGATCCAAGTTAGAGTTTCATGATTAGAGATTGCTATACCTAACCCGATTCGGTCCATCGCAAGTGGTAGTGCGCCTGCTGCGCACAGAATAGTGAACCCCTTTAAGACGAGTGATGCTCTTCTCGAATTCTTGTTTCCCAGTACAACTGTTGCTACAAGTGACGATAATGCAAAGCCAATAACTGCCAACCAATAATCCTGCCAAAGCCTAAATGCTGCGCCGTTTGTTATGAATTCCTGGATGATGAATAACATGATGTGTACCTCCATATGTTTGATTTAGGGTAAGTATGGTGGGTACACGGGCTTCATGGGTGACACTTTGGTAATCCGGAGGTAACCCTTGAGTAACAGTGTTGGGAGGGGTTAAAGCGCAAGCATATAGCCAAAATTCCTGAGTGTTTTAAGGATTTTCCCGGCGCCTGGTTCTGCTGAATTGAGTTTCGAGCGGATACGGTATATTGTTTGCTTGAGTTCTTCATCTCCCACCCCGACCTCTCCGTACTCCGGCCAACCTGCTAGCGCTATTTCATCCTTTGAGATTGCTTGATTGCGCCGATCGTATAGGTATGCCAGGATGTCGAATTGTTTTTGTGACAGAGGTGGGTCTACCAATCTGGATTGTATATAAACGTTTCTTGTACTTGAATCGATAATGAATTCGGCACTTGATTGGGCGAAGCTCCTGGAGGTGTGAGTCCTGGCGATGGTATCGTTCGCAGAGCTTGTCATCCTATAAGTAAGGGCAACTACGCCCGCTAGATCAATTACATCACCATCACGAAGAATAACTGGGTCAAGGGACAACTTAACATTGTTAACTTGCGTTCCATTATTGCTACCTAAATCGCGTATGGTCCAATTGCCGTTGACCTGAGCGATTTCGGCGTGGTTACGAGATATGAGACTATTTTCGAACGAGTGATCTGCTGTTTCCCCTCGTCCTAATATCAGCGTAGATTCGCTGAGTAGGATGCGCTCAGAACGGCGAGCACTGGATCCAAGTTGTAGCCAGTCGTGGTTAGCTGGAGTTCTAGGTATCAAATTCATATGTTTCACCGTTCACTATTTTGTCAGAATTCGATTTGTATGCTGTGGCTTAGATATGAGAAAGTGGTGGCGCATACGGGATTCGAACCCGTGATCTCATCCTTGAGAGGGATGTGTCCTAGGCCAGCTAGACGAATGCGCCACGATCGTTATGGCTGGGGATACAGGATTCGAACCTGTGCTTTCTGATCCAGAGTCAGACGTCCTACCACTGGACTAATCCCCATCACTTCGGCATTGTATTATAACAAATCACTTGGTCGCATGGTACTATTATTTTTGAATAACCTGATATAGCTGTTTATCGTTACTGGATTCCCGTTTTTTCTGCAACCCTAAGTGAGGTGACACATGGCAGAGATTGATTACACGTTGCTTGATGACCCCCAGATTTCCATGATGATGTTTTACCCGAGAATGGAGTTCACGAAGACTCCTTCTGGTGCTGAGGATTACGCGGTGGAAGTCGAGAGAGGCGTCACTATCGGGTGCCGGGCACATTTTACCTCGAAGGATGCTCCTACAATTCTCTTTTTCCATGGCAATGGTGAGATAGTGAGTGATTACGACTATTTTGCTCCATTTTACATACGGCATGGTATCAATTTGATCGTCGCCGATTACCGTGGTTATGGGAGTAGTCTCGGGCAGCCGAGCTTCTCGAGCATGATGGGCGATGCGAAGCTGATCTACGACTATTTCACGCAGCATCTCCAGAATCATGGCTACACCGGACCCTTGTACGTCATGGGTAGGTCTCTTGGGGCAATGTCTGCGATGGAGGTAACCGCCACTTATCAGCATGCTGCGGGCCCGTTCAGTGTTAAGGGGCTGATTCTTGAGAGTGGTGCTGGTATCACGGTGTGGGACCGGTGGCGTCCTGCTGATGGAGATCTGGAACGATGGGACATGATGAAAGCTCTGTACCGTGCACAGGTTGAGGGAATAACCGTACCACTGCTTACGATCCATGGTGAAGTTGATGAGCTTATTCCTGTCGAAAGGGCATTTGAAACCCGCGAACTTCTAGGATCCTCTGAAAAGGAATTGCTAATTATTCCTGGAGCAGGACATAATGATATCTTCCTCGTCGGATTATCCGAATATATGCAGGCAGTACATGATTTCGTTACCCAATCTCGTGTATAATGCTCGGGTTCATAGAGAATATTGTGAAATTATTAACCTAAGGTAGGAATCATGAGTAGCACGAATCGACAGGGCGACGCCCCTGAAGAGGCGACATTACCACCTACGAACTCTCTCACGATGCGTTTAGAGATAACCAACCGCCCAGGTATGATTGGGAAAGTGCTCTCTGCTATTGGGGACCAAGGTGCTACGGTGGGCGCAATTGATCTTGTGGAAATTGGCAGCTCGAAAGTTATTCGCGATATTACGTTTAGCGTGTGGGATGAGAAGGTAGGTTCTGATATTCTCAAGGCGCTCAGAAAACTCTCAGGAGTAAAACTGCTTCGGTATTCTGATCCCATCCTGTCATCACATCTTGGTGGCAAGATCGAGATGCAGAGTAAGATTCCCCTCAAGACGAGAAGGGATCTCTCTATTGCCTATACACCTGGTGTTGGTAGGGTATCGATGCATATCCACAACAACCCAGAATCTGTCTGGGATCTTACGGCAAAGCGCAATACAGTCGCGGTTGTGAGTGATGGTACGGCTGTATTGGGCCTTGGAGATATAGGTCCCGCAGCAGCGATGCCCGTGATGGAAGGCAAAGCGCTTCTTTTCAAGGAATTCGGTAACGTTGACGCATGGCCGATTTGTCTTGAAACCAAGGATCCTGACGAAATTGTTGAAACGGTGAAACGAATAGCGGTCGGGTTCGGAGGGATTAACCTTGAAGATATCTCGGCGCCTCGGTGTTTTGAGATTGAAGACAGGCTTCGTGATGAACTTGATATCCCAGTTTTCCATGATGATCAGCATGGGACAGCAGTGGTAGTCACAGCAGCTATTCTCAACGCGGCAAAACTCGTCAAGAAAAATCTTGATGAGCTTAGTGTTGTGGTTTCTGGGGTTGGAGCCTCTGGAGTAGCATGCGTGAAAATGCTGCTTTCCTATGGGGTGACAAACATCATCGGCTGTGACAGGACTGGGGCTGTGTATCGTGGTCGGGAAGGTAACATGAACTACATGAAGACGTGGTTTGCCGATCACACGAACCCTGATAATAGGCAAGGGAGTCTGAGCGACGTGATTGAAGGAGCAGATCTCTTTCTTGGCCTTTCGGGCCCTGGGGCGGTTACCGTGGGGGATATACAAAAAATGGGGAGGGATCCTATCGTCTTCGCAATGGCAAACCCTGACCCTGAGATATTGCCTCACGAGGCAGGTCCACATGTTGCAATCATGGCAACTGGACGGTCAGATTTTGCCAACCAGATCAACAACGTGTCTGCCTTCCCTGGGATATTCAGAGGAACACTTGATGTCCAGGCAAGTACTATCAACGAAGAGATGAAGAAGGCGGCCGCAGAAGCAATAGCAGGCACCATCACGACCAGGCAGCTCCACGCTGATTACGTTATTCCGAGCGTGTTTAACCGGAATGTGGCGCCTGCAGTAGCCCGGGCAGTTTCGAGGGCAGCGCGTGCGACCGGTGTCGCAAGGCGTTCACGGAGTATTTAGGTTCAGAACGGTACTACACTGATGCCAGTCTGGACACGAATGCGTCCGTCATGTCCTGAATACTTAGGGACGTTTCCCCCAGTGTTAACTCTCCATCTGTAGTGCGTCCGAGGGACATCCATGGGACGTGGTTCTGTGTGATCATCTGCACGACATCCTTGAGCTTTTCTGATCGGATCGAGATAATCACCCTGCTCTGTGTTTCAGAGAATAGGGCAGCATCCCATCTTTCCGGGATGGGGGTTTCAAGTTTGAAGCCAATCGATAAGGGCATGCATGATTCAGCAAGTGCAACTCCCAGCCCTCCATCTGAGCAGTCGTGTGCGGATTCAATCAAGCCTTCTTGTATAAGTTCAAGGCAGGCTTTTTGGAGCTTCGTCTCAAGATCGAGATCGATGGTAAGCTTTCTGCCCGAGGTGTTGTGTAGTTCTTCGAGAGCAAGGCTTGCACTGAGATCTTGGGGGCCTTTGTCCAGAGCACTTGCACCCAGGAGTAGCACGAGATCACCTGCTTGCTTAAACCCTGGTTTGAGTGCGAGGTTGATATCGTCAACGAGTCCTACTGATCCTATGACTGGAGTAGGGTAGACGGCTTCACCTCGGGTTTCGTTGTAGAGGCTAACATTGCCACTGATGATTGGTACGCCAAGTGCAAGGCACGCAGCCCGCATTCCTTGAATGCATTGCTCGAGCTGAAAGGCGACCTCTGGTTTTTCAGGGTCACCGAAGTTCAGGCAGTCGGAAAGAGCGACTGGCTGTGCCCCAACGCAGATGAGATTTCGTGTTGCTTCTGCTATAGCAATAGCCCCACCATTGAAGGGGTCTGCCTCACAGTATCTGCCGTTACCATCGGTTGCAGCTGCAATCCCTAAGTTCGAGTCACTGACTCGGATGACCGCAGCGTCGGCTCCAGGTGGGATAACGGTATTGGTCTGGACCATATGGTCGTACTGGCGGTATACCCATTCTTTTGATGCTATATCAGGGTGTGAAAGCATCTTCAGGAGTGATTCCCGTATGGTTAATGCCGGAAGGGCGAGGCTGCCAAGATCCCTTTCTCCGAATGCTTTTGCCTCTGGTGACTGTGATCCATCAAGTGCATAGAGCGGAGGATCAGTGAGGATATCAACGGGAAGGTCTGCTTCCTTTGTGCCGTTGAGCCATATTTGGACCCGGTTCGTATCAGTAACTGTGCCGATATGGGCGTAGTCAAGGTCCCACTTATCACAGGCCTCGATGATAACGTGCTCGTCCTTTTCTTCCACGATGAGCAGCATGCGTTCCTGAGATTCAGAGAGCATGATGTCATAGGCATTCATGCCTGCTTCACGTAGGGGCACTTGGGAGAGATCAAGTTCTATTCCAGCCTCGCCTTTGCTCGCGCATTCAATGACAGAGCTCGTAAGTCCTGCTGCTCCGAGGTCTTGCATGCCAACGAGGATGCCTTTTGATGCTATTTCTAGGCATGCTTCAATCAATACTTTTTCAAGAAAAGGATTGCCTACCTGAACGGTCGGTCGAAGTTCCCGATCGTCCTCAAATGTCCGTGAGGCCAAACCCGATGCGCCATGTATCCCGTCGCGGCCGGTCTGAGCTCCTATCAGGAACACTTTGTTACCTACTCCAGTTGCTTTCGCGTAGGTGAGTTCACTCGTTTCGACGATTCCGACGCACATTGCGTTGACGAGCGGGTTTTGTGAATAGCAATCTGCAAATGAGATTTCTCCACCGATATCAGGGACCCCAATGCAGTTGCCATACCAGGAAATACCTGAGACGACTCCATGGAAGAGCCCAGCGCTTGAGGGCTCATCGATTGTTCCGAACCGGAGAGAGTTGAGCAGGGCAACAGGACGAGCCCCCATTGCAAAGATGTCGCGGACGATTCCCCCGACGCCGGTTGCAGCCCCTTGGAATGGTTCCACTGCCGAAGGATGGTTGTGGGATTCAACTTTGGCGACCACCGCTTTGCCGTTTCCGATGTCGATGACGCCAGCATTTTCCTTTCCAGGTTCAACCAGAAGCCTATCGCTTTCGTTGGGGAGCAGTCGCAGGAGCAACTTGGAGTGTTTGTACCCGCAATGTTCGCTCCACATGGAGCCGAAGAGCCCTAGCTCGACAGCGTTGGGTTCCCTTCCCAGTCGTTGCAATATAAGTTCGTATTCAGCAGTGCTGAGGGCGACATCATCGAGTTGTTCTTGGGTTACAGGCATCTTGTAATCTCCTTACGGGTCGGTAGCTAATGTACGACGTATGGGATCATAGGTGCAACATGTTTCAGTCCCTCTCTTGGCTCGTTTAGGGCAGCCATTTCTCAGGTGGCCATTAAGCGTTTGTGGCAATCGAGATAATGATAATGCCAGCAAGTACGAGCAGCGTCCCGAGGACGATTTGGCGCGTCACACGTTCTAGTTTTTCAAGGAAGATCCGTGTGAAGAGAAGAGCAAAGAGTGGGGTAAGGGATGCAACTGGCGATACAACGACGACCGGAGCGACACCAAGGGCCGAGTAGAGAAGAGCAATACCGCCGCTGGCAAAAACCCCAGAGAGGCAAATGAACAGAATAGACTTGCGGGGAGACCTTGGTATCTTAGCAACTTTTGGGGCCGCGATGATTCCCAGAATGAGTGCACCAAAAAACAGGGCAAAGAGTGCAGCGACAAGAGGCGGTGCGAGCTCGGTGACAACTTTGCGGCCCACCACCTGACTTCCCCCGTACGATGCGGCAGCGAAGAATGCAACCACCACACCCAGTAACGCTGTATTTGTTTTCAGGTTGTCGATCATAAGTGCAACTTTCAGGACGAAGTTTTCGAGGTATCTGTCACGATCAGGATCACCCCAGCAACTATGGCGGCGGTTCCTGCGAGGAGCCATCCCGTTGCTTGTTCTCCGAGAAAAATGATAGCTATGGTCACGGAAAATAGTGGCGCTATCGCGAGTATGGGAGTGGCTCTCGTGACTCCCGCCAGACGGACCGATGTATAGTTGAGCAGACGCCCAAGCGGGAAGTTGAGAAGTCCCATGAGTGCGAACCACGCGTAACTGGACCAGTCGAGGTTCGCAATATCTCCGCTGTACTGAAAGCAGACGATTGGGGTGAGGAGGATGCACCCTGTAATAAGCGACAGCCATGTAGCTGCTACTGGGTGCATGTTGAGGAGACCGCGCCGCGCTACGACGGCGCTGGCCCCCCAGCTCGCAGAGGCAATGATGGCTAGGATGACGCCAAGCATCTCTACTCCTCGGTATCGGGTAAAGTAGTCTATTTCGTGATGATTTTACCTTGTGATATTCGCGGCATCGGCGATGGATTGGAAAATGAATGAACCATCTGTTCCTCCGAGTACGGGATCACAGCAGCGTTCTGGATGAGGCATCATGCCAAGGACGTTCCCCTGCGTATTGGTAATGCCAGCGATATTGGAAAGGGAGCCGTTGGGATTAGCTTCTCTGGTGGCATTGCCACTTTCATCAGTGTATCGAAAGACTATCTGGCCGGCTGCTTCCATCGATGCAATTGTGGAGTCGTCAGCGTAGTAGTTGCCTTCCCCGTGTGAAATTGGCACGCTGATGACCTGATGACGATCAAGCGTGTGAGAGAAAATTGTACTGCTGTTATCCACCCTGAGGTTGACCCAGTCACATCGGAAAGTCATCTGCTCGTTCCTTCGAAGGACACCTGGGAGAAGCCCTGATTCACATAGAATCTGGAAGCCATTGCAGATTCCAATGACTGGTCCACCTTCCGCTGCAAATGATCTGACCGAATCCATGACGGGTGAGAATTTGGCCATGGCTCCTGTTCGGAGATAGTCACCGTACGAAAACCCTCCGGGCAGGACTATGCAGTCAAAATTCGTGAGATTGGTTTCTTTGTGCCATACATACTCTGCCTCATGCGGCAAATCTTGTGTGAGTGCCTTGTAGCAGTCAACGTCACTCCATGTTCCAGGGAATACTACGATACCGAAACGCATGGACTCACTCCTTCAATTCCTTTTCAGTTCGGGATATATGTTGTTGATGCTTTTTACAGCGCGTTGAGCATTGTTGTGACGATGGTGTTGACCTGATTGCCATCGGCCTTGCCACGTACCTGTGGCATCAGCTTACCCATAACTTTACCTTTGTCAGACGGCCCAGTGGCCGCTACTTCCGTGATCACCTGAGCAACGAGGCTACTGATATCTTCTGACGACATTTGTTCGGGCATGTAGTTCATGACAGTTGCGAGCTCCGCCTCTTCCTTTTCCACGAGGTCGGGGCGGTTGCCGTTGCGGAATTGTTCTATACTCTCTCGGTGTTGACGAGCCATCCTCGTGATGACTTCGGTGATTGCATCCTCATCAAGCTCTGACCCCCTGCTTATTTCTTCATTGTGAATCTTTGCTCTGATCATGCGGATTACGGACAATCGCTCCGCCTCCTTTTGTCTCATTGCGTCTTTCATATCATTGATTAGTCGTTCTTGTAATGTCATTTTCTGTTCTCCATGAGAGTTTTAGCTTGTCTGATGCGCTTTAAGGACTGTGCTTGGCCAAGTATTTCCATTGTCTCGAATAGCGGAGGAGCAACAGTTCTCCCTGTAAGTGCGACCCGTAGAACTGAGAATACTTGACCGGGTTTCAGTTCTAGCTCAATTGCATGCGCACGAAGTGTAGTGTCTATCGTTGCAGTGGTGAAATCGGTTGTCTTTTCAAGGATGGGATAGACGCTGTCTAGGATAGTAGTCGCGTGTTTTTCATCAAGTCCTTTTGGAATAAGAAGGGATGGATCATATACAAGCTCATGATCTCCAAAAAATGAGATCATTTCGTCTGCTTCACGAAGTGTCTTAATTCGTTCCTTTATCACTGGTACGATATCGACAAGATCGGGTTGGTCGGGTGTCGCCAACGCGAGATCAGCCGAGACATCAAGAAATGGTTCAATCTCGGTCGCAAGTTGGCTGTTGGATAAATCCCGTATATATACGCCGTTCATCCAGGAAAGCTTGTCGATATCAAAAACAGCCGCAGAATCACCAACACGATCAATCGTGAAACTGTCAATCAACTGGTCTCGACTGAACAGCTCTGAGCTGTCATCAAGGCTCCATCCTAGTAGGGCAAGGAAGTTAAGGATAGCGTCTGGAAGAAAACCAGCGTCCTTGTACTCAAGAATGCTTGTTGCTCCATGGCGTTTACTGAGCTTTGACCGGTCAGGTCCCAAGATAATGGGTAGATGCACAAAGGTTGGGAGCTCGTAGCCGAGAGCTTGGTAAAGATGTACGTGGCGTGGAAGGCTGGACAGCCATTCATCTGCACGCATGACGTGACTAATTTCCATGGCATGGTCATCGATGACGCTAGCGAAATGGTAGGTAGGGTATCCATCCGACTTCATAATGACGAAGTCGTCAATCAAGCTATTATCGAAAACGATATCACCTCTGATGTAGTCGGTGCACGTAGTTGTCCCCTCGTCGGGCATCCGGAATCGGACGACCGGGCTGGTCGTGGCCGCTGACTTTTCTTGGTCGGCTATCGAAAGGTCGCGGCATTTGCCATCGTACCCAACTCTGGTTTTCGCTTGTTGCTGGGTCTGTCGCATCTCCTGTAAGCGTTCAGGAGAGCAGTAGCATTCGTAGGCAGCACCTTGCGTTATTAGAAGATCCTTTATTACGGTATAGAGCGTTTTCCTTTGGGACTGGTAGTATGGGCCGAACTGTCCTGTAGGCAAGTCAGGACCTTCATCCCAGTCGAGCCCGAGCCAGTGCAGTGACTCCAATATAGTGTTCACTGCTCCAGGCACAAGCCGCTGCTGGTCCGTGTCCTCAATACGTACGATGAAGTCTCCGCCAGTACTCCGAGCGTACAGCCAGTTAAACACTGCTGTTCGCAGGTTGCCAAGATGGGGTTCCCCGGTGGGGCTGGGGGCGAATCGTACTCGCACCTTTGGTGTCATGAAACGTGCTTCCTTAGTTCACATAGTCGCTAGGTTATAATTCTACACGACACGGGCTATGGTTGCGATCGTTGATACACTGCTATTCTCCAGAAAAATGTCGTCTTGGAGGCTAATCGATCTAGTCCACACCATTTGATTGTGTCTTCAATATCGGTTATTCGGTGGACGTAGAATCGTGGGACTACTGGACTAGTTCTGAAGATACCCCATATTTTGAACGAGAGGTAGAGTGATTTCATTAAGGCTCGATGAAAAATCGAATCCCGTGGAATGACAATAGCCAATAGCGATTTGGTGTTCACTGCGGATAGGCCGACAAGCGAATCCATATTGGGGTAGCAGCATATAACTCGGTCCAGGCACATTAAATCACGGGGTCCAAGTTCATGTGCTAAATGCACATAATCTCCATGATGGTATGCAATTCTTGAGCGATTCCCTTGATGAGACGCTTCTTCCTGTGATGCGGTGATGTAAGCAGATGAGCTTTCTACTACATCGACCGTTATGGCGTCATAATTGAGGAAAGCCTGGGCTATTGACCCAATGCCTGAGCCTATATCACATAAAGAAACGTCCTGTGTGGATCGGTGTTCTTCTAGGAGAGAGATGAGTATCCTAGAACTTTTGCGTGGACCATGCTTGCGGTATCGTTCAAGATCTTTGGAGACGATAGCGTCAGTAAACACCTTGTCGAGTTCTTTTCCATTACTGTCATCTAGGAAAGAACAGCAGTCATTCATGCATAAGTTCCTTAAGGGCGAGGGTTAAATCTTCAGGAAGTGGGGCGGCAATTTCGATTTCAGAGTGGGTTAGCGGGTGTTTGAATTTAATTGAATTGGCATGGAGGAAATGTCGGGATACAAGCTTGGGCCTGTTTGGCGCGTATACTAGGTCTCCAACTATAGGGGTATGGTTATGCGCCATGTGGACCCGGATTTGATGTGTTCTGCCAGTTGATGGGGTGACTTCGAGAAGTGAAAATCCGTTACTGGTTTCGATCGTATCAAAATAGGTAAGAGACGGACGACCTGTAGAGATAACGGTCATTTTTTTTCTATTAATCGGATGCCGGCCAATAGGGGCATCAATGGTTCCTGAAGCAGGATTTGGGGTTCCCCAGACTAAGGCATGGTATCGCTTTACCGTCGATCGATTCTTAAGTTGGCTTGATAAGCTCCGATGAACGACATTGCTCTTAGCTATCAGGATGACCCCGGATGTATCCTTGTCTAGCCGGTGGACGATACCAGGCCGGTATTCACCACCAGTATCAGATAGGGCGATACCTCTATATACCAGGGCATTGACGAGAGTCCCATCTTTTTGCCCAGCTCCTGGATGAACGATAAGGCCTGCTGGCTTATTTATCGCCAAAAGGGCATTGTCCTCGTAAATTACATCCAGTGGGATGTTTTCTGGTTCGACTTCAGGCATAGTATCAGGTGGAATAGTAACCGTAATAGATGCGCCAACAGGAAGTTTAAGGGAAGGCTTAGGTTCAGCTTTGGTGGAAACCGCTACATATCCTTTTGTGATGAGGTTGTTGACTTGAGAGCGAGAAACTTCGTCGATTTTCCGAGTTATCAAGAGATCGAGTCGTTCGCCTTGTTCGTCTGCAGTGATTACGTAGGTCTCCGAATTCATCATTTCTTTCCTTAGGCTGACCCGTCTGGTTGCTGCCCTGTGTTATCAGGCTCAGAATGGGATGTGATGTCAACAATATGGAACGCCCAAGTTTCATCACCATAACAGCAAGTTTCATTGCTCTGTGCCCAAAGACGAGCGGTAATCGAAGTGTTATGACTGAGGGGGCCGGCAGGTCTCCTCAGGGGGGTAGCGAAAACGGTGAGGGTGGCGATACCAGTTACTCCTACCACGACAGCAGCATCTGCTACATTGAATATCCATGGATACCCTTGTATTGCTATGAAATCGGTTACGTGATTAAGGAATAATCTATCGATTTGGTTGCCGATAGCCCCTCCCAGGATTAATCCCATGCAAGCCATATTCCCTGAGGTATGCTCCCCGGATTTTGCGTAGAAAAATAGAAGGACACACACGCCGATGGTTGATAAGACGAGCAGTATGCTCGTCTGGCCCTGAAACAAGCCGAAAAGCGCTCCTGTGTTCGTCACGTAGTGAAGTGTTAAGGGTCCAATTACCGGTGCACTCTCTCCTAAATACAAGGAGTCACGAATGAGGAATTTGGTCAGCTGATCCGCGAGTATTGAGGCGAACACGAATCCGAGGAATAGACCATTCGTAAAAACGTTCAACGCGTTACCTTTCGGTAGGCTAGGCGATTCCATCGGTGAGTGATCGGAGTTCATCGGATGAGCACTCCGACTGCAGTTTTTCTGCATAGGGGCGGAGTCATCATCGACTGTCTTCCTGTGTTAAGAAGCCTCCGAGTAATGATGCGACTTCTTGTTCATTGTTATGGAAGAGATGGTCACCCGCTATGGACATAACAGTGGGCTTGTTATTGTATTCGTTGGTCACAGACTTTACGTCATCGAAGGGAGATATTCTATCTTCAAGTCCAGATAGAACAAGCTTTGGTCTGCGGTCGGACTGGATTGCCGGATCACCTATAGCGTTGATCGGTGGGGCAAGAAAGGCCAGAGCCTTAACCGTGCCTAACTGATTCAGTGACTTTATTATCGCTGCCGCTCCGAAGGAGTGCCCGACTGCGAATAATCTTTTCTTGTCTACATGAGGAAGTGAACGTAGCACTTTGATAGCAGAGAGCACATCTTGGAATTCAGATTCTCCATTTGATCGATCACCTTCGCTATCACCTACGCCTCGGAAGTTGAACCGTAATGATACGAACCCCCTCGTAGCTAATTCAAGAGCTATAGCGCTGTATAAAGGGGACTGCATATCCTGATTGAACGCAGGGTGACCGTGGCATAAGAGTACGGAGGGTTTATTCTTGTCGCTAGTCTGAGTGTCACTCCAGATGCCTTCAAGATATCCTGCTTTACCTTTGATGCTGATTGCTGTTTCGCGCATTGACGTACCATTTACCTTGTGGGTGTTCCTAGGATTGAGGAGAAGAAGTCTCCAATTGTGGAGGCTATCAGTTTTTCCTTCCCCATGAAGAAATGATCAGCCCCAGGAATGAGCTTGATCTCATTCGCTCCTCCCAGACTCTCCGTGGTTTCTGACATCACCTGTGGGTTTATAAAGCTGTCATTTTCACCAAGTATAACGAGTTTTGGCATACCTAAGTTTTCTTTATCAATTTGGGTAAGTTGTGGAAAATTACATGCTATGATCGCTGCGGCCGCAGGGCTAAGTCCGCTCAGAAGGGCCTTGATGGTTGTTGATCCCCCGAAAGAGTACCCTGCAATTCCTGTAGCTTCTGCATTTATGTTGCTCAGTCCCCGAAGATATTCCATTGCGCTCAGTATGTCTGTGACGTGATTATCGGGTTCTCCAGCTGTTCCTTCACTTTGACCGACTCCTTGGAAATTGAATCGTAGGTACGCTATGGAATTCGCTCGCAATCCAGAGCAACAGGCGAGCACAACGTTGTTATCCATAGACCCACCTGCTCGAGGATGAGGGTGGCAAATAACCACCCCGGGCACTGTTTCATCAGCTTCGGCGTGTGGGAAGTATGTGAATCCGTGAAGAAGCTTCCCTTCACTTGTGAATGTTATAGGATTCTCGTATGGCATAGTACCTTACATAATAGAAATAACAGTGCTGTATTGCAACTTCGACTTGGCCAATGCGTATATAGTCCAATTGGGCAGAATATTCCGAATTTGGTTAGATCCCCGCGATTGATTCCTTGTAATGAGAGTATTTAGTGTTTGGTATAGGTAGTGATGTGTGCCTGCGGGTATATGTTTCTGCAACTCATTTAATGTCTAGCCATAAACCTTTGGCATCAGGAAATACGCTTGACTATGATGTCGTGAAGGGCGAATAATTAAAAGAGACAAAGAATTTTGGTAACAGGTGAGTACAGATGAAGGCTGATAGCATTATAGAGGCCAGATCCGTTCAGAAAACGTATGCTGGGGGAACCGGGAATCCGGTTCATGCGCTGCGCGGAGTTGATTTGGAGGTTGGTAGGGGCGAGTTGATTTCCATTATGGGGGCCAGTGGGTGCGGTAAAACGACATTGCTCAATTGTCTCTCAGGGCTGGACAGTATTGATTCAGGGGAGATAGTTATCGGAGGAGTGCCTCTGAGCTCAATGAGTGATAACGAGAGAACCGATTATAGGGCCGCCAACATGGGCTTTGTATTTCAGCTATATAACTTGCTTCCGGTGTTGACCAGCGTTGAAAATGTGGAATTACCGATGTTGATCTCGGGTACCGGGGCTGGATTGGCTCGTAAAAAGGCAATGGAGGCCCTTGATCAGGTTGGTCTTGGAGAGCGGGGAGGACATAGGCCTGCTGAGCTCTCGGGTGGTCAGCGTCAGAGGGTGACAATAGCTCGTGCTTTGGTGAATGAGCCTAGTATTGTCTGGGCCGATGAACCAACAGGTGATTTGGACAGTGAGACTGCTCATGAAATCATGGATTTGATTTTGCGGATGAATGCGGAGAAGAACCAGACCTTCGTGATTGTGACTCATGCGATGGATGTTGCAGAGAGGACGGACGGAATTGTCTCGATGAAGGATGGTGTGATAGTGGAGGATACGCGAATTAGGAGTTGAACCTGTACTTGTGCAGGGCTATGCGTTCGTATCGCCGCGATCAGGCTCAAATGCGACCATGACGAGGGTAGTTATAGGCTCGTACTTGTGGGCGTTCTCGTTTGTAGCGGATTCTAGTCCAACGCTAGATTCCCATAATGTTGTAGCCGCCGTCTACCGGCATGATTATTCCAGTTATACCAGACGAAAGATCACTGCACAGGAATAATGCAGCCTTGGCGACCTCTTCGTGGGTTACATTGCGATTGAGTGGGGCTCGCTCTTTGTGCATGCCTTTCATGGTCGCGTAGCCTTGTATTACACGTGAGGAAACAGTGTCAATGGGACCAGGGGAAAGGGCGTTAACTCTTACGTTGCTTGATCCTAGTTCCGCAGCAAGTTGGCGTACTGCGTGTTCAAGGGCCGCCTTAGCTGTTCCCATCACGTTATAACCCGGGAATACTCTCTGTGAAGCTTGGAAACTCAATGTGATGATTGAACCACCGGAATCTTTCATTAGGCGTGCTGAATATCGAGAGATTGGGATAAGTGAGTAGGCACTTATATCCAGTGCTAGCGCAAATCCTTCGCGGGTTGTGTTTTGGTAGTCGCCTCCGAGTTCATCTCGATTAGCGTAGGCTATACTGTGGACTGTGGCCCACAATGTTCCTGCATCCTGTTCGATTTGTTTGAAAGTTTCCTCTATTTCCGCATCAATGCTCACATCACATTGGTAGAGAAGAGGCGGTGTGTTGAGGTTCGCTGTAAGTTTTTGGACCGCTTCACCCATGCGCTCGTTCTGGTAGGTTATGACGAGCCGCGCGCCTGCATTGTCTAGTGATTCAGCTATGGCCCAGGCAATGCTGCGGTGATTAGCTATACCGAGTATGAGAATATTCTTCCCAGTTAGATCTAGTTGATACATGAAGCCCCCTTGGAAAGCTCGTGACTAGTTCTTGCATTGTATCATTGCCTTGGGCGGAACCACAGCAGTTTTATCCGATTAACTTGGCGTTTTGTTTGGTTGTAGGATGCGTTGTTAGTTTTGTTAAATGTTGTCGTGACGATTCACGGTTCATTTGTGCTAAACTCATGCACACACTAACTAATAACAAGAGCACTAATAACATAGCATGATAGAGGTAGAAGATGACATACGAAGATCAGTTTGGCGCGAAAAAGACTCTGGACACTACCAATGGTAAAATCTCGTACTTTGACATAAATGTCCTTGAGCAGTCCGGAATGGGATCGATATCTAAACTTCCGTTCTCAATCAAAATTTTACTTGAAAGTCTCTTGCGGAATGTGAACGGGTACGATGTGATGGCTGAGGACGTTGCTAACTTGGCTAAGTGGTCTGCAGACCCTGGCGACATTAGTGTCCCGTTTAAACTTGCGAGGGTTATACTTCAGGATTTTACGGGCGTTCCGGCTGTTGTTGACCTAGCTGCGATGCGTAGTGCGATGGCACGTATGGGTGCGGATCCTAGTAAAATAAATCCCCTTGTCCAGTCTGATTTGGTTATTGATCATTCGGTACAGGTTGATCAGTTTGGAAGCTCTCAGGCTTTCAGATTCAATGTGGATCGCGAGTATGAGCGCAATGGTGAGCGATATGCACTTCTAAAATGGGCACAACGTAACCTCTCTAATTTTCGAGTAGTACCTCCTGGTATGGGAATCGTTCATCAGATTAACTTGGAGTATATTGGCCAGGTGGTCGGCTCTAAGGATGTAGGCAATGAAACGTTTGCCTTCCCGGATTCAGTTGTTGGTACTGATTCGCATACAACGATGATTAATGGCTTAGGTGTACTTGGTTGGGGTGTCGGTGGAATTGAGGCTGAAGCAGTCATGCTTGGGCAACCCTACTATATGCTTGCCCCGAAAGTTGTAGGTGTGAGACTGTATGGTCAATTGCCCCAAACTGCTACTGCAACAGACTTGGTTCTTACTGTCACTGAAATGCTAAGGGCCCATGGGGTAGTTGATAGATTTGTCGAATTCTATGGTGCTGGCTTGAGTGGATTGCCCGTTACTGATAGGGCAACTATAGCGAATATGGCTCCGGAATACGGCGCGACTATGGGGTTTTTCCCTGTGGACGATGTGACGTTGGATTATCTAAGGCTGACTGGCCGGGATCAGGCTCTTGTTGAACTTGTAGAAACATATGCCAAGGCAGTTGGACTTTTCCGAACTGACAGCACACCGGATCCTGTGTTCTCAGAGACTCTCGAGCTAGACTTATCAACAGTGCAACCTAGCCTTGCTGGTCCCAAAAGGCCGCAGGATCGTGTATTGTTGAATCAGGTTAAAGAGAGCTTTGAAGAACATTTGGTGAAGCCAATTGCACAAAATGGCTTCGCCCTTGATTCCTCTGTTACCGCCCAAAGTGTTGCAGTTGCGGATCCGGCAGAGAATTACGAAATAACCCATGGATCTGTTGTGCTAGCTGCGATAACATCGTG
>CEUZ01127426.1_pt1 | contig 18344 bp, 13 predicted proteins | sample 361511 | NCBI WGS metagenome assembly CEUZ01 (sample SAMEA2622822, study PRJEB7988) | marine metagenome | biome: marine biome (ENVO:00000447); feature: surface water layer (ENVO:00002042); material: "saline water (ENVO:00002010), including plankton (ENVO:xxxxxxxx)" | depth 5 m
CCCAACCGATATCTGTTTTTTCAGAATTAGATTTAGCTGTTTCCTCTTCCTTTTTTTGAATCTCTCTCTCGTATAATTTAGCCCGTAACATTGACCAAGCTGTGTCCTTATTTCTATGCTGGGAACGTTCGTTTTGACATTGAACAACTATACCCGTCGGTAGGTGAGTTATACGTACAGCGCTATCCGTTGTATTAACATGTTGCCCGCCCGCTCCACTTGCTCTGTAAGTATCGATCCTAACATCCGAATCTGCAATCTCTACCTCTACATTATCATCAATTACTGGGTAAACATTTACAGATGCAAAGCTGGTGTGTCTTCTTGAGTTGGAATCAAATGGAGAAATTCTTACAAGACGATGAACTCCACTTTCCTTCTTGAGCCAACCATGCGCATATAAGCCATCAATATTGATTATAACGCTCTTTATCCCAGCCTCATCACCAGAATGAAGACTAATAGTGCTTACTTTGTATTTTTTATTTTCAGCCCATTTTAGATACATCCTCAACAGCATCTCAACCCAGTCTTGGCTTTCTGTTCCACCTGCGCCAGCATGTATTTCAAGGTATGTATCGTTTGAGTCAAAATCTCCTGAAAGGAGGGTTTCTATATATTTAAGCGAAACCTCTTCGCTCAGGTGGATTAGCTTCTCATGTATTTCTGTAATTAGATCAGTTTCATTCTCTTCTTTTGAGAGGTCATGAAGACTTACTAAATCATTAAATTTACTATTGAGATCATTGTAAGAAGATAAACTACGCTCTATTACTTGCCTTTCTCGCATTATCATTTGGGCATATTTGGAGTTATTCCAGAAATTTTTGTCCTCAATTAAATTATTTAACTCTTTAAGTCTCTCTGATTTTGTAGAAGATTCAAAGACTCCTCCATATCAAGCTTAGTTTTTCCTGAATGTTCTTTGAAACATGTTTTATATCAATATCCATTTGACCCTCATAATATTAAAATAATTCTAATATACCACGATCTGATATATTAAATTTATTACCAGTATCTTTGTTAATTGTGTTTAATTCAATTTTATCTGGTATAGCAAAATCTTTCAACTCATTATGCGACAAATCCTGAAGAATAATACCGATGACAGTTTTCCTAAATTCATCTAACTTATTTTTGGTATTATTTTGTGATGACGTTAATGAGATTTGAAGCCCTATCATAACATCTGATGTAAATTGGATAAAAAAGAGATCATTCCCAAATGAAGTAAAATAATAGCAATTATTTGCATTATACTTTCTTAAGTCTTGCTGGATAGAATCAAAGCTATGATTACAAAGTAATGAAATAGCTTTTAATGTTGAAGCACTATTTAAAATACTATCTGATTTATTTGAATTTTTTAAATAAAGAATATTGCCCTGCTTATCTTCAACAGAGTCAATAAAGCTCAGCTCTATTACTTTTCCACCGTTTATTAATGGTGCAAAAATTGTCATATAGCCATCTAAGTTAGATGAATAATATACCGTACCCCCATTCACATCTTCGGAAATATCTGTACTCGAGAAGAAATCCAAATATTCATTTAATCTATTCAGTCTGGAGGTAGAGATTAAATTTTTAGACATGGCATTGTTAATACCAAAAGTATCTCTTAACAAAATAACCTTAGATCTACTAGAATGCTCAGTTAAGACTTTTGTGTTTAAATGATAATCTGATTCCAGTAAGAAAGAATAGTATATTGGCTTTAAGGCCTCTAATGCGTTTTCTTCGTCAATTGAAAAATTAGTATCCTCGGTATTATTAATCTTAAACTCTGATAGAATACGGCCATTTTGGGGTAATGCCGCTATTAGGTGAAGGTCTTTAATGTCTGTTGCTGTAAATTTATTGTCAGCATTATCCCCAGATGCCCTAAAGTATGACCCCAAAACATCTTTGATTAAATAATGCGCCTCTTTGCTCACGGAACTATTTATATAAACTCCATTATTTAATATATCTTCTGCTATCTTGAGTTTATCTAATTCAACATTGATATCTTTTGATAAGCTTTGGGACAATGGATTAAAATCAGATGGATTGTAATCATGCACAACCTCTAATGGGTAATCTTTTAATATTGAAGAAACCGGATCTGTAATGTACTTATTTGATGCCATCCTATCCAGAACCCAATCTCTTCTTTCCTTTGAAAAATCATAATCATTTAGAGGGTCGTAATTATTAGGTGCCTTAGGAAGGGCTGCTAAAAAAGCAGCTTCTTCGACGTTCAAATCACTGATATCTTTTCTAAAATAAACGTCAGAAGCAGCGACAATTCCATAAGCGCCCCTTCCAAAATAAATTTCATTTAAATAAATTTCTAAAATTTCTTCTTTTGTCAGAAAACTATCTAACTTTATAGCGAGAACAATTTCTTTAGCTTTTCTTATTAGCGTCCTTTCGTTATCTAGAATTAAATTCTTCACAACTTGCTGTGTTATTGTTGATGCGCCAATTAATCTTGCGTCTTGATCTAACATGATTTTGTTTGAAAAATTTTGTAATGATGCTCTAATTATACCCTTCAAGTCAATTCCATTATGATTAAAGAAATTTTTATCTTCTGCTGAAATAAATGCCTGGATAATGGTTTTAGGTATATTATCGTAGTTTACGTAAATTCTATATTGATCATATCCTTGATCAATCAAATGTCCATCTGATGAATAGACTCTCTTTATAGATGGAGATTGTTCTTTTATATCATCCTCGATGCTAGGGAGATCAGACGCTATGATAAAGAAAAATGCGATAACAGTAATTAGAGCCGTTAAACCTGAGTAAACAACTAAGTTAAAGAATAAACCGAATAATCTCAAGGACATAGAAAAACCACTTAAAGTAAAAAATAATAAATATACATTCCAAAAGAATAATGCCAGGCAATGCATGATGCTTTTAGATTTGATTTATAAAATTACTTGCTAAAAAGCAAACTTTATATAAATATAGTATAACAAGTAAATAAAAACATATAATTTTAATATTAAATCCTAACAATTAAGTGGTTCTAAGATTAAAAATAATTGAGATGATACAAATATATACAAATAGCCATACTGAAGAATCTTCATGCTTTAATAATAAAGTGTTATGGCAAACGATTACGCATATGCCAACAAAAATAAAAACAAAAAATAAATTTTTTGGCATAAATATAAAAAGGAATAAAAAATGTCAAACAGAATGCTCGTCGACGCAAGTCATGACGAAGAAACCAGAGTTATTGTCCTCGACAAAGAGGGGAAAATCCAGGAATTTGATTTAGAAGCAAAAGATAAAAATCAAATACGTGGCAATATTTACCTTGCCAAAGTTACGAGAGTAGAGCCATCATTGCAAGCAGCTTTTGTTGAATATGGTGGAAATAGACATGGCTTTCTGCCATTCAGCGAAATACACCCTGATTATTACCAAATTCCGACATCAGAAAAAAGAAAAATAATTGAACAAGATGCGCTTGATCAACCAGATATGGCTGAGGAGGATGAAAAAAATGAACTTGATGATGATATTGAAGTAACAAACAAAAAGGTTAGCGCGTCCAGAAAAAGATATAAAATACAAGAGGTAATTAAAAAAAGACAAATAATTCTTGTCCAGGTCACAAAAGAAGAAAGAGGAAATAAGGGGGCTGCCATAACAACATACATCTCTCTTGCTGGTAGATATTGTGTACTAATGCCTAACACTGCTAAAGGTGGTGGAATATCAAGAAAGATAGCTGATATTCAAACAAGAAATAAACTTAAAACCACAGTTAGCAGTCTTATGATCCCTGATGGAATGGGAGTAATAATTAGAACCGCAGGAGCACAAAGGACCAAAACTGAAATAAAAAGGGATTTCCAATACTTAATTAGACTATGGGAAACTATAAGAGATTTAACTCTTAATTCATCCGCTCCAGCTCTAATATATGAAGAGGGTAGCTTGATAAAACGATCTATTCGTGACTTATACAATAAAGACATTGATGAGATAATAGTTTCTGGAGAAAAGGCTTTCAATGAAGCTAAAATATTTATGAAAATGCTTATTCCTAGTCATGTAAAGTTTATAAAAAAATACGCAAATACAATTCCTTTGTTTACTAATTATCAAGCAGAAAGAGAACTCGGGAATATGTATACATCGAATGTAAGTTTGCCCTCAGGTGGTTATCTAGTAATCAATCAGACAGAGGCTCTAGTAGCAATTGATGTAAATTCTGGTAGGTCAACCAGAGAACACAATATCGAAGATACTGCTCACAGAACCAATCTAGAGGCTTCTGACGAGGTTGCTCGGCAATTAAGACTTCGGGACCTTGCGGGACTCATTGTCATTGACTACATTGATATGGAAGAAAGAAGAAATAATAGATCGGTAGAAAAAAGATTAAAAGATGCTTTAAAAAATGATAGAGCAAGAATACAAGTTGGGCATATAAGTCAATTTGGCCTTATGGAAATGTCTCGGCAAAGAATGAGGTCATCTGTAATAGAATCTTCAATGACTCAATGTCACCATTGTCAGGGTTCTGGAAAAATAAATTCTATTAGTACATTATCAATACAAATTCTAAGAGCGATTGAAGAAGACATTATTAGAAATGGACGAAATAATATATTGTTATGCACCAATAAAGATTTATCTAATTATTTATTAAATTCAAAAAGAAGCAATATATATGAAATAGAAAGGAAATATAACATCAATATCATTATCAATATTGATGATAGCCTAACAGATAGCATATATAGTATAAAAAAAGAAGAGGTTGCCTCAGACGAAATTGAAAGTTCAGAATTAGCCGCTATAAGCATAGACACAGTTTATGAAAATGAAACTAATTCATTGGAAATAAATGATAAGAAAGATGAGGCTAGAGAAATTGAACAGAAAATAGAAAATAAAGCGAAAAAAATACAAACCAAATCTAAATCAAAAAAAATAGTAGATAAAAAAGTAGTAAATAAAAAAGATATAGAAACTCCAAAAAATAAGCCTATAAAGAAGACGGCAAGGAATTCTATAAAAAAGGAAAAACAAAAAACAAAAGAAATAAAGCAAAAAGAACCAATCCAAAATAAACCCAAAGATCAAAATAATAATGAGAAAAAAGGTTCGAGTTTAAAAAATAAGAAACAAGTTAAAAAAACATCTGATAGTAGACCTAAAAAATTACCAAGCAAATCTCAGCCGGTTAAAAAAAATACAGACTCTATTAGAAAAAATGAGAACCTCAAAACTGGCTGGTGGGATAACTAGAATAAGGCTTTTTCTGTTTGAATAAAATCTTAAAAATATTTCTCCTCTTATTTTTCATTATAATCCCCTATAATGAGGCCTTTCCAAGATCACTTATACTTGATACAGAAATTGAGAATTTATTTGAAGAATACACAAAGCCACTCTTTATAGCAGCAGATCTGCCAACCGATGATATAAAAATATTTGTGGTATCCGACCCTTCAATTAATGCTTTTGTTATGCCCAATGGCTTAATTTTCATCAACTCTGGATTGCTTATAAAAGCAGACACTCCAAACGAGGTGATTTCGATCATTGCCCACGAAATTGGTCATATTGTAAATAATCATCACGTTACTAGAATGATAGAACTGAATAATGCTAGTCAAAGCCAAGCAATTGCTGCAATAATTGGATTGGGCACATCTGTAACTGGGATGTTGTCGGGCAATGATAATGTTACAACTGCAGGCCAGGGAATATCGGTTGGAGGAAGTGATTGGGCAAAGAAAAAATATCTTAGGCATTCCAGAGGACAGGAATTTGAAGCAGATATGGCCGCGATAAGGATATTAGAATCTTCCGGAAACTCATCTAGAGGCCTTATATCAATGTTAGAAAAGATTCAAAAAGAAAATTTTTTTGATACTGATAATATAAACCCTCTTGACTTAACTCATGGCCTTCCAGAGGATAGAATAAATATTTTAGAACCCCGTATAATTGAACAATCACACTACAGGAGAAGTGATGAAGGGAAACTTCTTCATAAACATAATCTTGTAAGAGCAAAATTATCTGGTTACCTTGGTCTAAAAAATACCTTTAAGAAAGGTACTATTTATAATGATTACGCCTCAGTTATGAACACATATCGAAATGGACGAATCAATACATCGATTGAGAAAATAAAAAATCTACTACTAAAAGACGCTAACAACCCCTACTTTTACGAATTGCTTGCACAATTTTATAAAGAAATAAAATCTTATGATCTTGCACTAGAATCAATTCGAAAAGCAAATTCCTTATTGCCTAACCATGGTGAAATTGAAGCACTGCACGCTGAAATATTAATATTAACAGACAAAGAAAAAGAAATTTTATCAGGAATTACAATGCTTGATAAGGTGACCTCAGAAAATGAAGTTAGTACCAGATATCTTCTTATTTTGTCACGTGCTTTTTATAAGATAGGAAATACACCAAAGGCAGATCTTTATGCAGCAAGGTATTACGCCGCGCGTGGTCAAAAAGATAGGGCCAAAAGCTTCGCTCGTAGAGCTAAAAAAGGCCTTGAATATATGACATCCGATTGGTTAATTGCAGATGACATAGAAAATATTAATTTTTGAAAATTAATAATATTAATTTAACTTTAAACAATTTTTGAATATTATATTTATATGATATCCACGCTCAAAATAATTATTATTAATGGCCCAAACTTAAATATGCTTGGCAAAAGAGAGCCCGAGTATTATGGAAATTCTACGCTTGAAGTAATTAATGATACTTGTTCTAAGGTTGGCGAAGCAAATGGTGTAGATATTGACTTTAAACAATCTAATGATGAGAGTGAAATTATTGGCTGGATTCAAGGTGTCCCTGAGGACACTGGTATAATTATCAATGCAGGCGCATACACACATACATCCATAGCAATTCATGACGCTCTTAAATTATCACCTTCACCTGCAATCGAAGTGCATATTTCAAATATTTACAAAAGAGAAGAATTCAGACAAAAATCTTACCTTTCTTCTGCAGTTGACGGTTTAATAGTGGGATTTGGAGAAAATAGTTACGTTCTTGCTATTGAAGCAATGAGAAAAATACTAATTCAAAAGGATAAAAAATGACAAAAAAAACTTCTACTGAATTGGATCTGATAAAAGAGATTGCGGCAATACTAAAGGATGAAAATCTAAGTGAAATTGAAATTGAAAAAGATGGAGTAAGAATTAAAGTACAATATGGAAATGTAACCAATGAGACTACCCAGGTGGAGCAAAAACCAAGTCAACCTGTTGTTCCAAAACAATCATTAGAAAAAGAATTAACCGACATATCTAATGACACTAAATATATAAAATCACCAATGGTCGGAACCTGCTATCTTTCACCTGAACCTGGCAGTAAACCATTTATTAGTGTGGGGACCAAGATAAATAAAGGCGATCCTATTATAATAATTGAGGCAATGAAAACTTTTAATACAATCCCAAGCACTGAAAGTGGAGTGGTTACTGAAATTTTAGTTTCTGATGGCCAGCCAATAGAATTTGGTGAAAATATTATAGCAATTGAATGAATAAACTATTTGATAAAATTCTTATTGCAAATAGAGGAGAAATTGCCCTTCGCATTCATAGAGCTTGCAGAGAATTGGGTATAAAAACTGTTGCCGTTCATTCTACCGCTGATTCCGAAGCAATGCATGTAAAGCTTGCAGATGAAAGCGTATGTATCGGGCCCGCTCAAGCAAAGGATAGTTACCTGAATATACCAGCAATTATATCTGCATGTGAAATCACAGGGGCTGAGGCTGTCCATCCAGGTTACGGATTTTTATCTGAAAACGCAAACTTCGCGGAGATTTTAGAAGCCCATAAAATTACTTTTATAGGTCCTACATCCTCTCATATTAATCTAATGGGCGATAAAATTACTGCAAAAGAAACTGTTTCAAAGCTTGGGATTCCTGTAGTTCCGGGCTCAAATGGAAAGATTAAAGATATTACTCACGCAAAGCAAATTGCAAATGATATAGGCTACCCAATTCTTATCAAAGCATCCTCCGGCGGGGGTGGAAAGGGCATGAAAATTGCAAAAAGCCACAATGATATTGAAGAAGCCTATAATCTTGCAAAGGCAGAATCTAAGGCATCCTTTGGTGATGATACATTGTATATTGAAAAGTATCTTGATTCCCCTCGTCATATTGAAATACAAGTATTTGGAGACTCACATGGGAACTCAATACACCTCGGTGAACGAGATTGTTCACTTCAGAGAAGAAACCAAAAAATATTAGAAGAAGCAACCTCACCCGTTATAAATGATACCCAGAGAGAGGCTATAGGCTCGATTGCATCTAATGCTATTGCTGATCTTGGTTATCTTGGTGCAGGAACAATTGAATTTTTATACCAAGATGAAAAGTTTTATTTTATTGAAATGAATACTAGACTCCAAGTGGAACATCCTGTAACCGAACTAATTACTAATATTGATCTAGTAAAAGAACAAATAAAAGTTGCCTCAGGAGAAAAATTATCTATCGATCAGAGTGACATGGAGATTAACGGACACGCAATTGAATGTCGTATTAATTCTGAAGACCCGCAAACGTTCCTTCCTTCCGCAGGAAAAATAACATCTTATCATCCTGCAAGTGGCCCAGGCGTTAGAATTGATAGCGCCGTTTATAATGGTTACAATATTCCTCCATTTTATGACAGCATGATTGGTAAATTAATAGCTTATGGAACTGATAGAAATGATTGTTTATCAAAATTAAATAGAGCCCTCGATGAGTTTGTGATAGAGGGAGTCGAAACTACACTTCCGCTTTTCAAAAGGCTAGTTAATAATGAGGATATAATCAGTGGCAATTATAATATCCATTGGCTTGAAAGGTACCTTGAAAATCAATAATCATTTTATTGTCTGAATTTTATTAATAATCAAACTATCGTTATTACTATCACAATCAATTAAAATAATATTTAAAAAAGGGTAGCTTGATTTTCCACCAAGGTGGACATTTTTAGCATAAATAATAAGATTTCTATCTATAATTACATCTTTTGCATTGTTAGAAGATCCTATTGTTACAGACGCAATGAAATCCTGAATATCTTCATTTAATTTAAAACAAGAATTTACAGTTAAATCAATTTTGGAAAAATGGTGTGTAGAATTAACTGGGATTCTTATTAATTCCCTATTTTGGCTGAGTTTATCTAAAACAATTATATTTGCATTGTCATATTTCTTTATTTCATCTGAATTGCTTTGTGCAGGAAAGATTATTATAAATAAAAAACTTAATATAATGAAACTTTTTTGAAACATATAAATAATATTACATTGATCCAAAGACAGCGCTTCCAAGTAGACCTATCAAATCAATCGAGCCTTGTGTGAGTTCTATGCTATCTCCAGGCATTAAAAATTCATCTGATCCGCCTGGTTCAATCATTACATATTGCCCCCCGAGAAGACCTTCTGACGTTATTTTTGCACTGCTGTCATAGGGAATCTTGATTTCATTATCAATGTTCATACGAACTACCGCATCATATGTTTCCATATCTAAATCCTGAGATGAAACTGACCCAATTTTTATGCCAGACAAACGAACGTCTGCGCCTGTAACGAGGCCATTTACTTGAGTAAATGCAGCATTTATTTCATATGAATTTGCTTTATTTGTCTCACCCGATTGAGAATATGCGTAGACAAAAAATAAAACCGCAACAATAATTACTGCAAATCCAACAACTGTTTCTAAAAAATTATTCTTCATATTGCATTTAATACTAAACTAGTTAGGGTCCCATGACTCATATTTTTTCTCTTCATTAACAACATTACTGTTATTCAACAAACTTCCAGATGGCTTGTGAGCATACTTAGTGCCGGTTAAATTAGGATTATGTTTTTTTTGCCACCCCCTTTTTTTATTATTAGAAAACGGAAGGTCGTTAGTTACATAATGTAGCCATGAATGCCAGTTTGCTGGCACCTTTGAAGAGTCTGCATATCCATTGTAGATAACCCATCTTCTGGTCTTTGATTGTTGTCTTTTTGATTTTGATTCATAGTAAGTATTTCCAAATTCATCAACGCCGACCTTACTCCCGTTTACTAAAGTAAACAATCTTGTTGATAAAGTTTGCTTATTCCACCATATAAAAATTTCTTTAATCAGGGCCATCTAAAATACTTTCAATGCAAATTCTGAGTAATAATAACTTTATTATTTTGCATGTAAATAGAATCAAGTTAAGTTATTCATTGTTTATAACAAACATTATTTATTCTATATAGCTTTTTTTAAATTTAAAGAAATAAAATTTAAAAAAAATAATATATTTACCAATAAGTAACTATCTATATATAGTATTATATTAGTTATTACTGCCACTAATTGTAGTAAGTTAATGGAAAAATAAAACTTTGTTAAAAACTAAAAAATATTAAAAATAAATATAGACATATTAAACAAAGGATTTAAATTAAAAAGTCTGCGAACACGAAAAGAAAGAATGAATTAAGGAAAAATAATGAAAATTACTAGATGTTTTACAAAAGAAAACCAATCACCTTATAAAGAAATTAATTTTATAAAAACATCTAGCCAAATAAAGAATCCCGATGGTTCTGTAGTATTCCAGTTAGATGATCTTGAGGTACCCGAAAGCTGGAGTCAAGTTGCAGCTGATATTATAGCACAAAAGTACTTTAGAAGAGCAGGTGTACCAGAAAAAACTAGAACAATTGAAGAAAATAATGTACCCAGCTGGCTATGGAAAAGTGTTCCAGAATCAAAGGATACTAAATTAGGTTCAGAAACTAGCTCAAAACAAGTATTTGACCGTCTTGCTGGTACATGGACTTACTGGGGATGGAAGGGTAACTATTTTGATACTGAGGCAGACGCTAAGACTTACTTTGACGAACTTAGATATATACTTGCATCCCAAATGTGTGCCCCCAATAGCCCGCAGTGGTTTAATACGGGTTTGAATTGGGCTTACGGCATAGATGGACCTGGACAAGGTCATTACTATGTTGATTTTGAGACTAAAAAACTAACAAAATCCGCATCAGCATATGAACACCCACAGCCACATGCTTGCTTTATTCAATCTGTAGAGGACGATCTGGTTAACGAAGGTGGAATCATGGATCTTTGGACAAGAGAAGCAAGATTGTTTAAATATGGATCAGGCACCGGATCGAATTTCTCAAAAATTAGAGGAGATGGCGAAGGTCTGTCTGGGGGTGGTAAATCATCAGGAATGATGAGTTTTTTAAAGATTGGAGATAGATCTGCAGGAGCCATCAAATCAGGTGGGACAACACGTAGGGCAGCAAAAATGGTTGTTGTCGATATCGACCATCCAGATGTTGAAGAATTTATTGATTGGAAAGTAAAAGAAGAAAAAAAAGTTGCAGCAATAGTCACTGGATCTAAGATTTGTGCAAAACACCTCAATCTAATCCTAAAAGCTTGTGTAAATTGTGAAGGTAGTGATAAAGATTGTTTTAATCCAAAAAAGAATCCCGCTTTGAAAAAAGAGATTTTAACCGCAAGAAGCTTACATGTTCCAGAAAATTATATCAAAAGAGCCATTCAATTCGCTGAACAAGGTTATACATCAATGGCCTTTGAAACTTATGATACAGATTGGGACTCTGAAGCCTATCTTACTGTATCAGGACAAAACTCAAATAATACTGTGAGGTTATCAGATGACTTTATTCATGCATTAAAAACCGAATCAGACTGGCACCTTACATCAAGGAAGGATAGATCTCCCATAAAAACACTAAAAGCAAGTGACCTATGGGAACAAATAGGTTATGCGGCCTGGGCTTCAGCTGATCCAGGAATCCAATTCCACACAACAATAAATGATTGGCATACCTGTCCGGAAGGTGGAGAGATAAGGGCATCCAATCCATGTTCTGAATATATGTTTTTAGATGATACAGCTTGTAACCTTGCCTCCATAAATCTAATAAAATTTCGTAATGATGATGGCTCATTTAAAACAACTGATTTTATTCACACTGTGCGTTTATGGACTATGGTCCTAGAAATATCTGTAATGATGGCACAATTCCCATCAAAAAACATTGCAAAACTATCCTACGAATATAGGACTTTAGGACTGGGGTATGCTAATATTGGTGGCTACCTTATGACTAATGGGATAGCTTATGACTCCGATAAAGGGAGGGCAATTTGTGGAGCAATATCAGCATTAATGACAGGGATTTCATATAAAACATCTGCTGAAATTGCAAAGGAACTTGGGCCCTTCCCTGACTATAAACGAAATGCAAAACATATGTTAAGAGTAATTTCAAATCACGCTAATGCAGCATATGGCAATAGCTCTAACTACTCACAGATCTCTACCCCACCAGTCCCACTTGATCATAAGAATGTTGATGATCAAGAGCTGCTATCTGCGGCAACTCAATCTTGGACGGATGCTTACAAACTAGGTAAAGAATATGGCTATCGAAACGCTCAGACAACTGTAATTGCACCGACGGGTACAATTGGACTAGTCATGGATTGTGATACAACTGGTATAGAGCCTGATTTTGCACTTGTAAAATTTAAAAAACTTGCTGGGGGTGGTTATTTTAAAATTATCAATAGAGCGGTTCCCGAGGCCCTAAAAACACTAGGATACGGAGATAATGCAATCACAAATATTGTTGATTATGCCGTTGGCCTAAATACTCTAAAAAATGCACCAGGAATAGATCATGAAAAACTTAAAGATAAAGGATTCGAGAAAGAGCAATTAGATTTAATAGAGCAACAACTTAAAAATGCATTTGATATAAAATTCGTCTTTAACAAATGGACATTAGGTGAAGATTTCTGTAAAAAAATCCTTAAAATAACCGACGAACAGCTTGATGACTTTTCGTTCGACCTGCTTTCCCATCTTGGTTTTTCAGAAAAGGACATTCTTGACGCAAATATATATTGCTGCGGGGCGATGACTATCGAGGGAGCCCCTAGTATAAAAGACGAACATCTTGATATATTTGACTGCGCAAATCCATGTGGCCGGACTGGAAAAAGATCCCTGTCAGTTGATAGTCATATTTTAATGCTTTCCGCAGCTCAACCATTCATATCTGGTGCAATATCAAAGACAATTAATATGCCAAACACAGCATCGGTTGATGACTGTAAAAATGCATACCTTAAATCATGGGAATTAGGACTTAAAGCGAATGCTTTATATAGAGATGGTTCTAAATTATCACAGCCATTAAATGCTCAAGTGTTAGACGAAGACCAAGACGAGGAAGATTCAGAAGAGAGCGTTCCCTTAACAACCGTAGATAAAATAATTGAAATCGCATCAGCAAGAGAAAGAGAAAAGCTTCCACATAGAAGAAAAGGCTACACTCAAAAAGCTGTAGTAGGAGGTCATAAAGTTTATTTAAGAACAGGTGAATATGACGATGGAAGAATTGGTGAAATTTTTATAGATATGCACAAAGAAGGTGCCGCTTTCCGTTCTCTCATGAATAACTTTGCAATAGCAATTTCACTTGGGCTACAATATGGTGTCCCACTAGATGAATATGTAGACAGTTTTACATTTACAAGATTCGAGCCAGCAGGTTTAGTTCAGGGAAATGACACAATAAAGAACGCTACATCTGTTCTTGATTATATATTTAGAGAATTAGCAATATCTTATCTAGAAAGAAATGATTTAGCGCATGTTGATCCCAATACAATATCACCTGATACCATTGGTAATGCTGAGAGTGACCACCCTGCCCCCGCAACAAAATACATAAGCACGGGGTATGGAAGAAGTAAAAACAGTAATTTATTTATTCTCCCCTCAACTGACGTAAAACTTACAGGAACTAATGATGTGCTAACCGCAACCACTTCTTCGGTTAATGTTGACGCCTCTACAATCAAGACAACAGAAGTAAGCCCTACTGCACAACACAAAGAGCAAGAAAAAAATGACCTTATAAATGAGGCAATAATAAAAGGATATGAAGGCGTGGCATGTGATGAATGTAATAATTTTACAATGGTAAGAAATGGAACCTGCTTAAAGTGCGATACTTGTGGCGCTACAAGTGGATGCAGCTAATAACTAGTGTAGATACATTGTATGGTTTCACTATCTAGATTTCTTTCATCTGTTAACCGCAACCCCTTCTCTTCCATATAATTTTTTACCTCTTCAATTGCATTTACACCTTTAAAGATGGGTTGGCCATTTTGCAAAAACTCATTAATCTTTATAGACAAATGAAATTCTTTATAAAATAATTGATCAAAAACTAATTCATAAATACGCTGCCCACCTACTACTGCAATTTTTTTTGGATAAGGCGAAAATAAATTAATAATTTTTTCGAGCGAGATGTCCGATGGGTTGAAGAAACAAAGTTTTTCATTTTGAAAGAAGTAATTCTTTATTTGTGATGTGGGAATTAATCTATTTCTTTCTTTTTTATAAAACAATTCGTAACTTTTTCTTCCTATAATCACAAGATCTGATTGATTAAGATCTTTTTGAAAAAGCTCCCAATCTTTTTCAGATTTAAGAGATTTCGGCATAGTACCTTTATCGTTTGCAATGCAACAATTTTTTGAGATTATTGCGTGACCAATAACAAATAGCGTTTTTGTATTATTTTTTTTCAATTGACCTTATTGATAAATCCTTTAATTGTGCTGCGTCGACATTTGAAGGTGCCCCCATCAATAAATCTTCTGCTTGCTGATTCATTGGGAACATTGTTACTTCTCTTAGATTATCTTCATTTGCCAAAAGCATCACGATTCTATCAATCCCAGGCGCTATGCCTCCATGGGGAGGAGCTCCATACTTAAATGCATTATACATGCCAGAAAATTTTTCTTCTAATATTGACTTGTCATACCCCGCTATTTCAAAAGCCTTCTCCATAATTTCAGGTACATGATTACGAATAGCTCCAGAGGATAGCTCTATCCCATTACAAACAATATCATATTGATAGGCTAATATATCAAGTGGATCTTTGGACTCAATGGCCTCCAATCCACCCTGTGGCATAGAAAAAGGATTATGTGAGAATTGATAGCCTTTCGTTTCTTCGTCAATTTCAAACATTGGATAATCAATAATCCAACAGAACTTATATTGTTTGCTGTTGATTAATTCCAATTGTTCACCGATTTTATTTCTTGCTCTCCCAGCGAAGTCATAGAATTTAGATGGAATACCACAAACGAAGAAAACGGAATCATTGTCTTTAAGGCTAAGATCACTTTTTAATTTTTGAACTTTTTCATCACCAATATTTTTAGCAATAGGACCCATTCCACCTCCATCTTTAAAAAAGATATATCCCAGACCAGGTTGGCCCTCTCCTTGAGCCCATGAGTTCATTCGATCACAAAAAGCCCTACTTCCACCACCTGGAGCTGGAATCGCCCAGACTTCAGATTTATCAAACCACTCTCTTTTGTCTGATGATTTCTCAAGAATATCTGCAAATATTTTAAAACCAGATTTTTCAAATACATTACTTACATTAGAAATCTCAATTGGAATTCTAAGATCTGGTTTATCTGAGCCATATTTCTTTAATGACTCCATATAGGGAATTTTGGGAATAACGGTGTCTACTTCCATGTTTTTTGCGAACTCTTTAAAAACCCCGAGCAGGACAGGTTCGATTGCCTCAAATACATCTTCTTGAGTAACAAAACTCATTTCAACGTCTAATTGATAAAATTCTCCAGGCGATCTATCTGCTCGTGCATCCTCATCTCGAAAACATGGAGCAATTTGGAAGTAACGATCAAAACCTGCAATCATTATAAGCTGTTTAAATTGCTGAGGTGCCTGCGGTAATGCATAAAATTTTCCTGGATGTAACCGAGATGGAACTAAAAAATCTCTTGCACCCTCTGGGCTTGAAGCTGTTAAAATTGGGGTTTGATATTCATTAAAATTTTCTTGAAGCATTCTTCTTCTGATGGATTGTATTATTTTTGATCTGAGAACAATATTATTGTGTATTGTTTGTCTTCTAAGATCTAAGAAACGATATTTTAATCTGATATCCTCCGGGTAATCCGGTTCGCCAAAAATAGGCAATGGCAATTCATCAGCTTTTGAAAGAATTTCTATTTCCTTTATGAACACTTCAATTTCCCCTGTTGGCAAAGAGGATATAGATTTATCTACATTAATTGTTTCATCGATACGAGCCTTGACGGAGCCAGTTAAACAAATTACCCATTCGGATCTTATGGTTTCGGCCAAAGAAAATGTATCAGTTCCAGGCTCAACAACACATTGAGTTATACCGTAATGATCTCTTAAATCAATAAAAAGTAGGCCTCCATGATCTCTAATTCTATGGACCCAGCCGGATAACCTAACTTCATCTCCTATATGACTAGACCTTAGCTCATCACATTTATGTGTCCTGTAGTGATGCATAATAAATTTCGCTTTCCTCTATATAAAATAATGTAAAAAAAGTGTATTAAATATAGTAAATATATAACTTTATTTGATAAGTGTTACAATTAAATTAATCAAAATGCAAATAATAGATAGCCAAAATAAATTAGATGATTTTATGTTAAACATAAGATCTCAGTCCATACTTGGAATTGATACTGAATTTGTAAGAGAAAGAACATACTGGCCTGATCTTTGTCTTGTTCAAATTGCCACTAAAAATGAAGAATTTATTATTGATATAAAATCAGATATTGACCTGAGTAAATTTTGGAGAGTTCTTCAAGATAAAAGTATCCTTAAAATAATTCATTCCTGTAAACAGGATATAGAAGCTATATATTTTAAATCCGGCATAATCCCTTCACCAATATTTGATACGCAAATAGCTGCTATGTTTTGTGATTTTACTGACTCCATTTCTTACGCACAGCTTGTCGAGAAAATATTACATATAAAGCTAGACAAGGATCTTCAGTACTCAGATTGGTCAAAAAGACCTCTTGATATCAAAAAATATCATTATGCTATTAACGATGTAAAATACTTAATAGATATTTATAATCATATTGAAAAAAAACTACACTCATGCGAAAAGGCTAGTTGGCTAGATGAAGAGATGTTAATTTTATCAACGCCTCTATCAGTGATGAATAAAAATTACCCAAAGTCTAAAAAACAACTGCTTAAAAAAGAGTTCCACAATGAGGATATATTGGATAATTTAAAAGAATTTCGAGAAAATATTGCCATCTTGAATAACCTTCCAAGAAAGAGACTCCTTACAGACTCTAATATTGCTAAAATTGTTGAGCAGAGACCGAAGGATATAAAAACACTAAACAATATACTTAATGAGAGAGAAAATATATTAGAACCTGATTATACCTCTAAGATCCTTAAAATTATTTCGAAAAATACATTACAAGACAATAAATTAAAGAAAAGATTTAATACAAAGCTTTCAAAAAAACAAAAAAAAAAATTAAATGAATTAAATAAGCTATTGAAGACAATATCACAAGAGCATCAAATATGTTCACGCCTTATAGCAAATCAAAGCGGACTCAAACGTCTGGTATGCGATGATTATGAGAATAGTAAATTTCTTAAAGGGTGGCGATATGACATCTTTGGCAGAAAAGCTTTTAATATTGTACAAGAAATTGCGAATAAGTAATTTTATTTACTGACTCTGACTCATCTAATATTAGCTAATCCTATAACTAATTTTCCATTTCTTTGAAGACCTGATTCACAAGTGGGATTGTAATGCCTCTCTTTTCTTCCATAGACTTGTGATTAATATTATCAATTAATCTAATTATTTCGGAAACTGATCTATTAACTCTTTGAATAATATAGTTAGTCACACGAGACTCTATAATAATTTTTTTATCAGAAAATAACTTTATCATAATTGCTTCCAATAGAAAGTCATCTGGCTCATCAATAGAAATGGGTGTAGCAGCTCTCAATCTTGACTCTAAATCTGGTAAGGAAATATCTATGACTGCTGGTTTTTTCCGAGATGTCATAAGTATGCAACCATCTTTTTCTTTGATTGCATTTATTAGATGAAATAAACTGGTCATGTTATAATTTGTTGTATCAAAATCTTCAATAAGAATATTTCTATTCATTTTAATATAATCCTTATCTATATTATCCTTTTCCAATTTAATTCCATCACACATTTTCAGCCAAATATTCGCTAAATGAGTTTTTCCTACACCACTATCCCCCACTAAGAAGACAGCATTACTAGACCATTCTGGCCACTTTTGAATATAGTCATAGGCAGCTTGATTGGAGGATGAGACAATA
>CEUZ01101604.1_pt1 | contig 18340 bp, 18 predicted proteins | sample 361511 | NCBI WGS metagenome assembly CEUZ01 (sample SAMEA2622822, study PRJEB7988) | marine metagenome | biome: marine biome (ENVO:00000447); feature: surface water layer (ENVO:00002042); material: "saline water (ENVO:00002010), including plankton (ENVO:xxxxxxxx)" | depth 5 m
TTATGATAATTTTTTGGAGATAAAGTAAATATTTCATAACCATTTTTTGTAACCCCTATTGTATGTTCAAATTGAGCTGATAATTTTTTATCTTTAGTAACTGCTGTCCATCCATCATTCAACACTTTTATTTCATCTGTTCCAGCATTTAACATAGGTTCTATAGTAAATATCATACCTTCTTTTAATTTTAAACCTTGTCCTCTATTTCCATAATGCAAAACACTAGGAGGTTCGTGAAAATTTTTTCCAACCCCATGTCCGCAAAAATCTTTCACAATAGAAAAACTATTTTTCATGGCTTTTTTTTCAATTATATAACCTATATCTCCCAAAGCCAAATTAGGTTTAATGATTTTTATAGCATCCATTAAACATTCATAAGTTACACTTATTAACTTTTCTCCCTTTATACTTGTTTTATTTCCAACTATAAACATTCTGCTAGTATCTCCGAACCAGCCATTTAAAATTACGGTAACATCTATATTTATTATATCACCTTGATCAAGAATTTTTTTTGATGGTATGCCGTGACATACAACATGATTTACAGAGGTGCAAATTGACTTAGGAAAACCATTATAATTTAAAGGAGCAGGTAAAGCTTTGTTATCAATAATAAAATTATGACATAATTGATTTAATTTTTCTGTAGAAACGCCTGGTTTTACATATTTAGTTATAAAATCTAAAGTTTTTGCCGCTAAATTACCCGCTTTTCTCATAGATTGAAAATCTTTATTATTATAAATATTTATTTTTTCTTTATTTGAATTAGACTTTATCTCTAGATTTGTCATTTGTGATTATTAAATATAATATTCTAATGAAAAAAAATAAAAATCCAACAGCATGTGTAATTATTATAGGTAATGAAATTTTATCTGGAAGAACTTTAGATACAAATAAAAATTACTTATGTAAAGAATTAACCTCTAATGGCGTTGATGTTATAGAATCAAGAGTTATAAAAGATGATGTTAAAAAGATTATTTCAGTAATAAATGAAGTTAGAAAAAAATATACTTATATCTTTACTACTGGAGGAATAGGGCCAACTCATGATGATGTAACTTCAATTGCTATTGCAAAAGCATTTAAAGTTAATTTAGTAAAAAATACTAAAGCATTAAAAATTTTAAAAAAGTTTTATTCTTCAAATATGCTTCCTTTGAATGAAGCTAGGGAAAAAATGGCTTTAATACCAAAAGGGGCAGAGTTACTTCATAATCCTATCACAAAAGCAGCCGGTTTTAGAATGATGAATGTTTATGTTATGGCTGGCATTCCAGAAATAATGGAGGCTATGTTTAAAAATATTATTAAAAAAATTAAATGTGGCACGCCTGAAGTTTCAAGAACAATTTTGTTTAATATCCCAGAAAGCAACATAGCTGATTGTTTGTCTAAAGTACAAAAAAAATTTATTGAAGTTGAAATTGGTAGCTATCCTTTTATGAAAAAAGAAAAAAGAGGCGTTAATGTAGTTTTAAGAAGTAAAGAAAAAGATAAATTAAAAAAAGCAGAAATAGAGATTAAGAAAATGATAAAAGAGTTATGATTTTTTATTTACTGGTAAATATGATAATGTCCATCCGATTAAAAACCAAAAACATATTGCGTTCCAATTTGAAAAAAAATTTAAAGATGGCATCATAGGTATTAGTTTTGGTATTAAAGATGCCACTAATCCTATGAAGATTAAATCTTTATAAACATATTTTTTTTCTTTTATTATTTTTAATGCAAGTGTACATAAAAAAAATATAAATAAAATAAAACCAATTAAACCCGTTTCAGATAACCACGTTAAATAAAGATTATGAGGGTGGCTAGAACATGTAGCTTCATAATATTTTTTTAAGCCTATGTTATAATGGCCTTTCCATGGAGATACACCATAACCAGTTCCCATGTGACCTTTAGATAAATAAATATCTTTTTCACATGCTACTCTATAATTTTTAATACCTATCCCAAATATTGGATTTGCTTTAAACATTTTAAAAGATGTTAAAGATAAAGAGCCATAAGCAGATTCAGAGTAATTTTTTATTTCACTATAAGTTTTATTAATTATATTTTGATTGAATTTATCGAGATTTGAGTTTGATATAAAAAAAGTTGAAGATAAAAATAAGAAAAAGATTAAAAAAATGGTTTTGTAATTTTTATTTATTATTAAAAGATAACTAATAATTAATGATAAAGATATTGCAACTGATAATATCGATGCTCTATGCCCACTTAAATAAACTAAAAATAAATTTGTAATTAAAAATAAAGTAATAATTATTGTTGATTTATTAAAAATTTCTTTTTTATTTATTAGTTTGTTAATGCTAAATATGATAGGAAACAAAAAATATGCTAAAAAAATTCCTGATTTTGGTGCATCTTTAAAAGGGCCTGAAACTCTTTGTGTCCCGCCTTCAAAAGAGCCTAAATTTAAAAATTCAACACGAAATTTACTGTAAAGAGATGTTCCAGTAAAATATTCTACAAACATTTCGATATTAACGTAAATTAAAGCAATGATCGTGAATATCATTAATTTTTTTTTATTATTGTTTTTAATTAAAAAAAGAAATTGTAATGAAGCAGAGAATATTATGAATCTAATCCATGGAATTGCTCTTGAAGCAGATAATTCTTTATCATATGCAAAAAGACTGACAATTATTAACCAAAAATAAATTATTATAGAAATCTTCACCCATGGTTCGTTAAGCCATTTCCAATAATTTTTTTTAAATGAATCATATAAAAAAAATAAAGAAGCAGTTACTACAATGATGTCTGCAATAGCGTTACTAAAGATTAAAACAATTGGGACAACACTAATTAACCATGTTATTAAGTTAAAAGGTAATTGATTATTTTTTATTTGATTATTCAATTTTATAAATTTTTTTTCGGTATTATTATATTTTTAATAAAAAGTTCAACTAGTTTAAGAAAGCTATAAAATGCTTGGAGTCTAGGAATTTTTGAGTCACCCATAAATCTATGTTTAAAATCTATTGGTATTTCTGCACATTTTAAACCTGCTTTATATACGTAAAAAAAGAATTCGATTTGAGAAGAATAACCATCAGACTTTAAGTTAGTTTCATTTAAAATTTTTAAACATTTATGATTGTAAATTCTTAAAGAAGTGGTGAATTCACTAAAAGGCATATTTAGCATAAGTCTACATAATTTATTAGCTAATCTACTAATTAGATCTCTATATCCAACATAATCTGAGCTGCCACCATTTATGTATCTTGATCCTATAATAAAATCATTAGATTTTAAATTTTTAATTAAATTTGGAATTTCTTTAGGATCGTGAGAAAGATCAGCATCTAAAGTAATTAAAGCATCATACTTTTTCTTTAGCGCATAAGTAATCCCTTCTCTAATTGCAGATCCTAATCCTAATTTACCTTTTCTTTTTATAAGATGTAAGTTTTTATATTTTTTTTTTAAATTTTTTACTATTTCGTATGTTTTATCTGGAGAGTTATCGTCAATAATTAATAAATTTAGATTTTTATTTATATTAAAAATTTTTTTACAGAAAATTTTAATATTTTCAGATTCATTATATGTTGGCGAACATACGAGAATTTTTTTCATGAATTATATTTTTTATTTGTTAATAATATTTCATAAAACAAAGTAAGAGATAAAAGAAATAATATTGCATATTTGTCATGTACGCAAAACATAAAAATAATCATTAAGTATTTAAAATTTATTTTGTAATTGCTTATCAAGAAATAAATACAAGGAATAACTATAAAACATTCGTAATGTTTTAATAATGGGTAGCAAAAAGTTATTACACAAACACCGTATGCAATTTTTTCATTAAAAAGTAATTTTTTTTTATTTTTTATTAATAAAGAATAATAAATTAATAAAAAAGTTATCATCAACCAAATAATATTACTTATTAAAGTTATATTTATTTCTATTTGAAAAAAATTAATTATTAACAAGCTAAAATGATTTATTACTGAAAACAAACCAAAGCCTTGACCAAATATAATTTTAAAATCCTCAGATCTTCCATATTTTAAATGATTTAAGAACTCTATGAATAATTCCGGGTTATTTAAATATGAAAATAAATAAATTGTCAGAATGGCAAATAAACAAATTATTATTTTATAAACTTCTTTTAAAATAATTTTATTTTGTAAAAAAATTGGCAATATTGAAAAAATGAAATAAGTGGGTTTTACGATTGAGCATATGAATATTAAAAAATAAAAATAATTATTCTTTTTTTTTAATAAAAAAAATATTCCAAGACTAATTAATCCATAAATAATAATTGATATATTGCCAGTTAGTAAACCTGTCCAATTTAAGCCTCCAAATGAAAAAAGAAATATTAATAAAACTAAAACTATAGAGCTATTTTTTATAAAAAGTTTTTTAGAAATATAAAGTATGAAAATTAAAGAAACAAATATTAGAGTTCCCCATATCCATAAAGATTCTTTTAAACTTAAATATCCAAATAATGAAAAAAAATTAAGTATTATTGGTGGGTAAAAAAAATCTAATGAATTTGGGTATGAGTTTAAGCAGTCCTGGAGTTTATTAATACCATATGGTGATAGTTTGTTTATAGATTGTATACCTGCACATCTATAAACTAAAAAATCTCCAAATATTGAAAAAGTACCATAAATTTTTTTTTCTACAAAATGTGATAGAATGTTAAAAGTTGAAATAATTAGTATTAGAAAAATATAAAAATCAGGTTTTTTTTTTAATAAATTATCTCGAAAATGTTTTATTTTAATCATATCTATTATCAAAAGGAGATATTTAAATATAGTTTAATGTGTTAAATCTTAAAAGAAAAATATGGGTTATTATAGGCACTAGGCCTGAATATATTAAACAATTACCAGTTTATTACGAATGCTTAAAAAAAATTGGAAAAAAAAATGTTTTATTAGTTAATTCTGGCCAACATAAAAATTTTCTAAATTTTTATAGCAAAGAAAATAAAACTAGATTTGATATACAAGTTAATAACCTTCAATCCACTAAGTCATTAACTAAAAATATAAAGAAATCAATTGAGATTTTTTATCAATTAATAAGAAAGAATAATCCTGAAATTGTAATTGTTCAAGGCGATACCACAAGTTCAGCAGCTTTTGCTTACGCAGCAAAACTAAATGGCGTAACTGTTATTCATAATGAAGCAGGATTAAGAACTTTTGACAAAAAAAATCCTTATCCAGAAGAACTTAACCGTAAATTAATATCTTCTGTAGCCGACATACATTTTGCCCCTACAAAACTTAATAAAAAAAATCTAATAAAAGAAGGAATAACCAAAGAAAATATTTTTATAGTTGGTAATCCAGGCATAGATTCTTTTCTAAATTTTTTAAAAAAGAAGAAAAATAAGGAATCTAATAAAATAATTAATTTTGCTAATTCAAAATCAAAAAAAATAGTTTTTCTAACTGCTCATAGAAGAGAAGCAAAAGGAAAAAATATAGATGTTTGGTTTAAAACACTTCAGTTTTTTTTTAATAATAATAAAGATTATTTATTAATCTGCCCTGAACATCCAAATAAATATGCAAAAAAAGGAATAAAAAAATATTTATCAAAACTTGATAATTTTTATTTAACAAAACCACTTAGTTATTCAACTACTTGTCATATTATTAATAATTCTTCATTTGTGATAACAGACTCAGGGGGAATTCAAGAAGAATGCGCAACTATAAATGTGCCAATTGTAATTTGTAGAAAATTAACTGAAAGACAAGAAGTTTTAAAAATTAATATAGGTAAACTAACTGGTTTTAAAAAAGAAAATATTATAAAAGCTTTAAATTGGGCAAAAGAAAAAAAAAATAATAAATATAATAAAAAACCTTATGGGAACGGTAATTCTAGTAAAAAAATAGCAAAGATTATTTTTAAATTTGCTAGCTCTTTATAAAAATTAGATTTAAATAACTTAAGATAGTCTTAAATACATTCATCTTACTTTTTGTGGGCTTTTTTTTGTAGTCTAGAATAAAAGGTATTTCAAAGAACTTCACATTTGTTTTTCTTAATTTTAGTATTAATTCAAGCTGCATTTCAAAACCAGCTTTTGGCATGTAGTTATTTTTTAATTCTAAAAAAAAATTATTTACTGCTTTTTTATCATAAAGTCTATAGCCACTCGTAAAATCTCTAACACCTTTAGTTTTATAAATAATATTTAATGTAATGAAAGCTAGATGGGATAAAATTTGTCTTTTGAATGGTACGTTTTTTACTTTACTTCCATTTTGATAACGGGATGCTATAACTACTACATTTTCTTTTTCTTTAATTTTATTATTCATTTCTAAAATTTTTTGAGGGTCATGTGTATTATCACAGTCCATTAATATTAACTTGTCTTTAATATTACTTTTTTGTTTAAAATAACTTAATAAAGAATATATAGCTATTCCTAGACCTTGATTTTTTTTTTTATCTATAAAATAAAGTTTTAATTTATTATTAAAAGATCTAGCATTTTTAATGGTATTATCTTTCGATCCATCATTAAAGATAATTACTTTAATTCCAAAATTACTAGTTGTATTTTTTAGTAATAATATTCTTTTTAATACACTTTTAATTGCATTTTCTTCATTAAAAGCAGGCAAGCCAATCCAAATTGTGTATTTTTTTTTCATTTTCAAAAAGATTATATGGTGATATTTTTCTTATACTAAATAAAATTTTTGTAATACCATTTTTTATTTAATAATAGTATAGTATTTTATTCGCCCTCCTGGCGGAATTGGTAGACGCACAGGACTTAAAATCCTGAGGATTGTAAAATCCGTCCCGGTTCAAGTCCGGGGGAGGGCACCATAATTTACGTAATTTTTGAATTATTTTTATATAAAAATAAGTTTGATAAAGTAAATACTAATAAAAAAGGGTATGTTACTCCACTATCTCCATTTAAAAGGAATATTGATAAAAATATAAAAGCTATAAATAATTGTGATTTTCTTTTATTTATAGAATTATAAAAGTTTTCAAATAAAAAGATTATTGGAATAATAAAAATTATTAATTCATATATTGCTAATCTTGGGATACTTAAACCAATAATTAGAATACTTAAAGCTAATTTAATTTTTTTATTCTTTAAATTATTCTTATTAAGAAAATAGTATCCAATAAAAAATATTAAGATCAGATAAAAAAAAGTTAAAAATAATTCTACGAATTCTCTATTTGAATTTAAATTAAGAATATTTTTATTTTCTAAAAAGTTTAATAGTAAAATTATATAATTTAAAGATCCTATGCCAACGCTATCGTAATTTTTTCCGATGCTTATTTTGTAAATATTTAATAACCAGTTTGAAAAATATACTGGATCAAAAAAATAATTAGCAATATAGAAAAGTGATACTAAAGATAATGTTATTATGATTTCTTTTAAATATTTAAATTTACTTAATAAAATCGGGCATAATAAAAAAATTAGAAAATAAAATTTAAATATCGATATAAAACTAATTATAAAAAAAAAGGTTTTAGTTTTGTTTATTGATAAAAAATAAAAACTACAAGCTAGAAGAATTTGAAGAACAAAACTCATATTCCCTGTAAAAAAACTATAAATTAAAGTTTTATCTAATGAAAAGATAACAATTAAGGAATAAATAAAATAATTTATTTTTATATTAAATAGTTTTTTTTGTAAATTTAGGAAATTAATAAATAATAATATTAGTAATAGCCCCCAAATAGTTTTTGCAATTGTAAAACCAAATAATGTAAAAGGTAGAAAAATTAATATAGTAAAAGGTGGGTAATTAAAAATAAAGGGCTTGTTACTTGGACTGCAATCTGTTGTTAATTTATAAGGATTTTCGTTATTAATAAAAAAATCTGCTGCACATTTATATACTTCAAAATCCCAAAAAATATGATCTGCATTGCCATAAAAAGCTTTTTGGTATGCTTCATACCAATAAATCAAATATTCAAAAGATCTAAATACAAAAAAAATTAGAATTAAAAAAAATAAATATTCAAAAGAAATTAATTTTTTTTTATCTAGAATGTTTGTTATATAATTTTTTATCTGAAACATTAATTTTTTTAATTAAGTTCTAGTATACTTTTATTATGAAATCTAAAGAAAAAAAAATTTTCTATCATAAAGATGAAGTAACAATAGGATATTATGATAAAGTTTTTGAAAAAAAAAGTGGAGTACAATCTAAATGGCAACATCAAAAATTTAATTTCATTAAAAAATTAATGAATAATTATTCAAAACATTTAGATTTTGGCTGTTCATCAGGAACATTTATAGGAATTTTAAATACAAAAAAAGAATCTATTGGAGTTGATATCTCTAAAAGTCAAATTTCATATGCAAAATCAAAATATAAAAAAAAAAATAATAAATTTTATTCCACAGGGTTACCTTTACCTTTTAAAAATAATACATTTGATGTTGTTACTATTCTAGAAGTAATTGAACACTGTAATAAAATAGATAATACAAAGATTATTAAAGAAATTTACAGAGTTTTAAAACCAGGCGGAATACTAATTGCAACCACTCCAAATTATTCTAGTTTATGGCCTTTATTAGAAAAATTAATTAGTTTTTTTGGTCCAGTTGACTACACAAAACAACATGTAAATTATTTTAATAAAAAAAAACTTTCATTTTTTTTTGAAAAAAATAATTTTATAAAACAAAAAGTTTCTACATTTATTTATTTTTCCCCTTTTGTTGCTTCATTAAGTTGGAGCCTATCTAACTTGATGGAAAAAATTGAAAATAATTTTTTTAAAACTGGGTTTGGCTTTCTTTTATGCGGTGTTTTTAAAAAAAAGTAATTTGTTTAAATTATTAATATTTTACTGGGATAGGGTCTAAACTTCTCCACAAATACCATGTTGCAACAGTAGACCATGGTACCCATTTTTTTTTAAATTTATTTATGTCTTTATCATTTAATGGATATTTTAAATTATAATTAATAGAAATTGCCTTTAAAAGACCTATGTCTGATTGAGGAAAAATATTGGGTCTTAATAGATAAAAAATTAAAAACATTTCAGCAGTCCATTTACCAATACCTTTAATTTTTATAAGATCTTCAATTATTTTTTCATCCTCTAGGTTTTTCCATTTTTTTTCTATATTTTTATTATTCTTAAAAAAAATAGATAAATTATGTAAATAATTTATTTTTTGTTTTGAAAAACCACAAGCAGCGATTTCACTTTTTTTTAATTTTAAAATACCGTTTGGATTTATTTTTTTTATTTTTTTTTCTAGTTTTAACCATATAGAATTCGCAGCTTTAACTGATATTTGCTGACCTGTTATTGATTTTGCCAAAGTTAAGAAAGGATCTTTTTTACTTTTTAATTTTTCTGATTTATATGTATTGATTATTTTTTTTAAAATTTTATCTTTTTTTTTAAGATCGTTTAGAGCAATTAACCAATTTTTATTTGTTAAAATGATCATTTAATAATTTTAAAATAATTTAGTAACCTATGAATATTATTATTTTATTATTATGAAGTCATTAGTTTATAAAATTTTATTTTTACTATTTTTTATCAAGCTTGGTTCCGCAATTCCTCAACCTGGTGAAAAATATTTCATAGATATTAATGACCTTGCTAAGCCTTATGCTACAAAGAGTGTAGCCAATACTTACCAAAAACTTGATGTAGATTCTTGTAAATTAGATACTTTAGATGGATTTGAAATAAATATTTTTGCAAAAAATCTTAATAATCCTAGAAATATAAAAGTTTCTGATAATGGAGATATATTTATTGTTGAATCTAATCCTGGAAAAATAAAGGTTTTAAGAGATGTTGATAACGATGGAGTAGCTGATATAAATCAGGTTTTTGCTGGAGGATTTGATTATCCTTTTGGTATTGAAATAACTTCTGATTTTTTATACGTAGCAGATGTAGAATATGTATGGAAAATACCATATAAATCAGGTCAATTAAAAATTAATGGAGAGCCAATAAAATTAACTAAAACTGATGCTCTTGGTGATCCGACAGGACATAGAACAAGAAATATAGTTTTATTAAATAATAAGATTTATATTGCAATAGGAAGTTACGGAAATATTGGTGTTGAGGATTACCCTAGAGCAACAATTCAAGAATTAGATCTAGAAAATAATGAACAAAAAATTTTTGCCACTGGTTTACGCAACCCTATTGGGTTAGATATTCATCCTGTTACAAAAAAATTATATACAGTTGTTAATGAAAGAGATGGTATGGGTGATGATTTAGTTCCTGATTATTTTTCAGAAGTTGGAAAAGGCGATTTTTTTGGCTGGCCTTTTTTTTATTTAGGAGAAAATTTACAACCTAATTTAGAGAAAAATAATTTTTATTTTAAAAATGTTGAACAAACAAAAAACAAATCAATAAAAAAACCTGATGTTTTATTTAAATCACATTCAGGTCCTATTGATATGATTTTTTATGATAAAAAACAATTTTCTGAGGAATTTCAAGGAAATGCATTTGTCGCACTTCATGGATCTTGGAATTCAAGTAAACCTTCTGGGTATATGGTAGTAAGAATTCCTTTTAAAAACAATAAACCTTTAAAGCATTACGAGTCTTTTGTTACAGGATTCTGGGTTTCCAATTCTAAAAGTGCAAATGTTTGTGGCAGACCCGCTGGTTTAGGAATTACAAAAAAAGGATCTCTTTTGATTTCAGATGATATAAATGGTATTGTATATAAAGTTAGATATATAAAATAATTTTTATTATAGGATCTTAAAATTTTTCCAATTGGCGATGAAAACCCAACTACAAGAACTCCTTATGTTACGTATGTAATTCTTGGTTCCTGTATTTTAATTTTTTTATGGCAAATATCACTACCTAAAGATTTATTTATGGGAATAAAAAATTTTGGGTTAGTGCCTTCAGATGTTTATCTTTATAAGATTATAAGCTCCATGTTTTTACACGGAAGCTGGATGCACTTAATTGGAAATATGGCATATCTTTGGATATTTGGGAATAATATCGAGGATTATTTAGGGCATATAAAGTTTCTAATTTTTTATTTGTTTTGTGGAGTTTGCGCTACTCTTCTACATGTTTTTTCAGATGTGAATTCTACGATTCCTGTAGTTGGCGCAAGTGGAGCAATTTCAGGAATATTGGGAGCATATTTATTATTATACCCAAAAGCTAAAGTTAGGTTATTAGTTTGGTTTGGCATAGTTACAATTTTAAGAGTAAAAGCTTCTATAGTTTTAATTTTTTGGTTTGCATATCAGTTTTTAAGTGTATTAAAGTCTACAAGCCAAGGAGGAGGGGTTGCTTGGTGGGCCCATATAGGAGGTTTTATTGCTGGAATATTAGTAATTTTTTTGTTTAGAAAAAAGAATAAAAGTAATTTAGTTGAGAAAGGGCCTTGGGAATAAATTTATTTTTTTAAAGCTTCAATCATTGTTGATCCAAGCTCTGCTGGAGATTCAGAAATAAAGGCACCTGCAGATCTTAAAGCTTCAATTTTTTCTGGAGCAGTTTCAGCACCGCTAGAGACTATAGCTCCAGCGTGGCCCATTCTTTTTCCTGGTGGCGCTGTAGCGCCTGCAATAAAAGCAACAACGGGTTTGTTTTTTTCTTTTTTTATAAATTCTGCTGCGTCTACTTCAGCTGTTCCACCAATTTCACCAATCATAACAACACCTTCAGTTTTTTCATCAGCCATAAATAATTCTAAACATTCCACAAACTTCATTCCGTTAACTGGATCACCGCCAATACCAACGACAGTTGTTTGTCCTAATCCCGCATCTGTTGTTTGTTTTCCTGCTTCATAAGATAATGTTCCTGATCTTGAAATAATTCCAATTTTCCCCGGTTTATAAACATATCCTGGCATAATACCTAATTTTGCTTCACCAGCTGTAATAATACCAGGGCAGTTTGGGCCTATTAATCTAGATTTTTTTCCTTCAAGATGTTTTCTAACTTTCATCATGTCATGCACTGGGATACCGTCAGTAATTGCTACAATTAAAGGCATTTCTGCATCAATTGATTCCATTATTGCTGCAGCAGCAAACGGAGGAGGTACGTAAATTGTAGTAGCATTAGCTCCAGTTTTTTCCATAGCTTCTTTTACAGTATCAAAAACAGGTAGATCTAAATGAGTTTGTCCTCCTTTTTTTGGAGTAACACCTCCAACAAAATTTGTTCCATATTTTATTGCTTGTTCAGAATGAAAAGTGCCTTGTGCACCGGTAAATCCTTGACATATAACTTTTGTATTTTTATCAACTAATATTGACATACTTATTTTTCTTCTTTTTTCACTGCTTCAACAATTTTTTTTGCTGTTTCACCAAAAGTCGAAGCATTAATAAAGGGTAATCCAGAGTCTTTTAAAATTTTTCTACCTAGTTCTATATTTGTTCCTTCTAATCTAACAACAACAGGCTTTGCCATTTTAACTTCATTAGCTGCTGTAACTAATCCTTCAGCAATTGAATTTGTTCTCATCATTCCACCAAAAACATTACATAAAATTCCTTTTACATCTTTATCTGAATACAATAGTTTAAATGCAGCAGCAACTCTTTCTGGTGTGGCAGCTCCAGCTATATCCATAAAATTTGCAGGTTTTCCCCCATTTTGTTTTATTAAATCCATTGTTGCCATAGCTAGACCAGCTCCATTAACCATTACTCCAATTTCACCGTCTAATTTTACATAATTAAGATCATGTTTTTTTGCTTCTAATTCTAAAGGGTCTTCTTCATCTTCATCTCTTAAATTTGCTATATCTTCATGTCTATAAAATGAATTTTCATCAAATCCCATTTTTGCATCTAATGCATAAACTTCTTTTTCTTTAGTAATTACCATTGGATTAATTTCAACCATTAATGCTTCAAGACTTATAGTTGTTTTATGAACTGATAAAATAAAGTTAGCAGCTTTATCAATTAGATCATCTTTTAAACCTAATTTAGATGCAATATCTTTAGCCTCATCCATTTCCATGTTTGCACATGGTTTTAATTTATGTTTTATAATTTTTTCTGGAGTTTTTTCTGCAACTTCTTCAATTTCCATTCCACCTTCAGTTGATGCTATAACTGTTATTCCATTAGTTTCTCTATCAATAACCATTGAAATATAAAACTCCTTTTCAATATTTGATCCTTCTTCTACATATAGTTTTTTAACAATTTTTCCTTGAGGACCTGTTTGAGGGGTTACAAGATTTTTCCCCATAATTTCTTTTGCAGCTTGTTCTACTTCTTCGATAGATTTCACAACCTTAACACCGCCAGCTTTTCCTCTACCACCAGCGTGAATTTGTGCTTTAACCACCCAAACACCAGCGTTTAATTCTTTTGCTACATTAATTGCTTCTTCAACAGTAAATGCAACTTTACCATTAGGAACATTTACCCCGTTACTTTTAAGTAGTTCTTTTGCCTGATATTCGTGAATATTCAATTTGTTATTTATTTAAAATTAAAAAAGTAACTATAAAAAAAAAATAGAAAAATTCAAGTTATTACTTAATTATATTTATCTTTTTCCATACAAAAAGGTCATATTTATTCTTCTGTTCTCATAATTTTTTTTAAAATTAAAATTATCTGACGCATGAAATAAATTAGAATTAAAAATTATTACTCTATTAGATTTATATTTAATTTTTTTCATTTTTGATTTCTTTTTTTTTAAAAATTTTTTTATTTCTAAATGATTATTGTTATATTTTTCAAAATCCCATTTTTTAGGAGCTTCCTTATCCCAAACAAGTAGTCCACCTGAATTTTTGTTTAAATTTGCATTATCTGGTGTTACCCAAAAGTTGACATTTATAGCAGCAAAATCAGCATGAATCTTAATACCTTTCATTTGATTATTACATTTAAAAGCCCATGCTTTTGTAAGCGGAAGTTTTTTTATGATTTTTGGAAAATTAAATCTTATTTCTTCACTAATTTGAAGTAGCAAAGGTGCGTTAAAACCATTTTCAATAAAGGACCCAATATATCCATTTTTATAATCAAACTCATTCCATATAGAATTTGATAAACAATATTTATAAAGAATATTTAAAACATCTTTATTTAGAAAATTATCTATAACCATATATTTAAAAATTTTATCTGAACTTTTTGCTACTATTTTTTTATTTTTATTAATAACTGTTCTTTCGATAACATCAGGCGGTTGAAAATAAATTAAATTATTAAAAGTTGGCCCAAGTTTTTTTGTGAAATTTTTGGATAAGGTAAAAATATCTGTAGGTTCAGATTCTTTAGGTAAAGCAGAGCAAACTTTAATATAATTTTCCTTAACTTTAATGAATTTTTTTGAAATTAATTTATTTTTTAATAAATAATTAATTTGTTCAATGTCGTGTTTTAATTTATTTTTAGAAACTTCATGCCTAAACCCATCATTTATTTTTTTTTTAAATTCTTCTTTACTTATAATTTTATTCAAACTTACAAATTTTTTAATTTTATTATTAAATAGCATTGTTTTTATCTTCCTTTATAAGGCTTAATTCCAGTTTCAGGTATATAAAGATTTTTCGGTGCTTTTTTGTTTTCATAAAAAATATCTATAGGAATTCCTCCTCTTGGAAACCAGTAGCCTGATATTCTTAGCCATTTTGGTTTTATAGATTTTAATAATCTTTCAGCTATATAAATTGTGCAATTTTCGTGGAAAGATTGATGATTTCTAAACGAGTACATGAAAAATTTAAATGACTTACTTTCTACGAGGAATTTATTTGGCAAATAATCTATTATAAATCTTGCGAAATCAGGTTGTCCGGTAATAGGACAAAGAGATGTGAATTCGTTTACAGTTAATCTAACAACGTAATTTTTATTAACATTTTTATTTGGTATAGGATCTAAAATACACTTATCAGGATTATTTAATAAATTATTTTTTTTACCTAAGTAGTTTAGTTTTATTTTTTTCATTTTCTTTTTGCTTCATATTTAAAATAGTTTTTGGAGAATTTGTCAAATTTATTTTTTTTGATAGATTCCCTAATTCTTTTCATTAAATTTTGATAATAAAAAACATTGTGCCAACTTAAAATCATTAATCCTAAAATTTCATTACATTTAAACAAATGATGAATATAAGCTTTTGAATAATTATTACTTGCAGGACACTCTAAATTCTTATCAAGCATACTTTCATCTTTTTTAAATTTAGAATTTTTTATATTTATAATTCCGGATGTTGTAAAAGCCAAACCATTTCTTCCTAATCTTGTAGGTAAAACGCAATCAAACATATCTATGCCATGAGCTACAGATTTAATAATATCACTTGGCATACCTACGCCCATTAAATATTTAGGTTTGTTATCAGGGAGATAAGGGGTTGTTTTTTTTAAAATTCTAAGCATTTCTTTTTGACCTTCTCCTACTGATAATCCTCCTATAGCATATCCATCGAAATTTAATTTTTGTAAATTTAGCGCACATTTTATTCTTAAATCTTCATATTTTGCACCTTGAACTATACCAAACAATGCTGAGTTTTTTTTTTTAAAAGCTTTTTTACATCTTTTTGCCCATCTTAATGTTAATTCTAGAGATTTTTCTGCTTTTATTTTAGTTACGTTGTAGTCAATGCATTCGTCTAATACCATTATAATATCACTCCCAATGTCCTGTTGAAATTTTATACAGTTTTCAGGAGTTAGATAAAGTAATTTTCCATCTATATGAGATCTAAATTTTATTCCTTTTTCTTCTATTTTTTTTAATTTTGCTAAAGACCAAATTTGATAACCTCCTGAATCAGTTAAAATAGGTAATTTAGAATTCATAAATTTATGAACTCCTCCAAATTTTTTTAAAATTTTTTCACCAGGTCTAAGCATTAAATGATATGTATTGCATAAAATAATTTGCGAATTTGTTTGCAATACATTTTCTGGAAACATAGCTTTTACATTAGCAATTGTACCAACGGGCATAAATGCCGGAGTATCTATATTTCCTTTAGAAGTATAAATTTTTCCAAGTCTTACATTTCCAAAACTTTTTAATTTTTTAAATACGAACTTTTTTTTCATTAGTTATTTATTTTTGCAACAAGAAGATTAATAGGCAGGTGTACTTTGTGTAATTTCCATTTAAATGATTGTAATTTGAAGTCAATAATTATTGGGTAACCATCTTTAATGAAAGATAATCTAAATTTATTAATATTTACAAAAAAAACATATTTAATCTTTAAGCCATCTTCTTCATTATATTCTATTCTTTGAATATAATTTATTTTTTTTATTGGGCTTTCTATTTTATCTTCAATTAAGTTTTTATATTTATCAGGATCATTAACTAATAAAATTAAGTTTTCTGGCGTTACAAGATTTTCTACAAGAGCTTCGATAATTACTTGAATAAATAGATTACCTAATATTTTTTTCTCAATATTACTATTTTTCGAAAATGTTTTATTTATTATTTGTTTGAAATCATTTTTGAAACCTTTTTTTAGATTTATCCAATCAACATTATTAGAAACAAATTGTAAATCTGATTGTTTTACAGACTTGTAAAATTTGAAAATACTATAGTATGGAGAAACTATATAAATAGATAAAATTATAAAAAAAAAAAAGAATATTTTTTTCATTTTATTTATTTAAAAACTAAATTGTTCTTTTAATACTTTTTTGTCAAAATTATGATCTAGGTCAAATAATAAAGATAATTTTACAGATCTATCTTCTTTAATTTCTACTTTTTTAATATCTTTAATTTCTTTAAAATCTGCACTTACATTTACTGATCTTTTTTTTTCATCTAAAATTATAAAAGTTACTTTACTTTTAGAATTAATAAGAGCACCTCTCCAACTTCTAGGCCTAAATGGGCTTATAGGAGTTAATGCAAGAAGATTTGATTTAATAGGTATAATCTGCCCTCTAGCTGATAAATTATAAGCAGTACTTCCTGCTGGTGTTGCTAATAAAATACCATCACAAACAAGTTCTTTAATTCTCACAACGTCATCGACTTTTACTTTTATTTTTGCGGCGTGCCTTGAGTTTCTTAAAAGTGAAACTTCATTAAAAGCTACTGCCTCTTTTTTTTTACCATCTTTTTTTGTCGCTATCATTTTTAAAACATGAATTTCTGTTTTTTTAGCTTTTTCTAATCTTTTTATCAAATTTACTTTTTTATAAGGATTTGTTAGAAAACCATATTCACCTCTATTAATACCAAATATTGGTTTCGAGAATTTTATAGACTTATGAAGAGCCGATAAAATTGTACCATCTCCTCCTAGCGCTACAATAATATCTGCTTCATTTACAGGATAATTTTTATATTTTTTTTTTAAAGTTTTAAGAGCAATGTCGGCTTTTTTTGTTTTAGCTGAGTAGAAATTTATTTTTATTTTTTTTTGATTAAACATAAGGCATTTAACCTCCAGTGACATTCATTGTTCTTTCTAGATTTTTATTTTTATTTGTTTTATTAATTTCGAACTCATGAGATTTTGGTTTTAATAAAATTGATTTTAAAATTAGATTTTTTAATTCTTTTTTGTTTTTTAATAATGCTTTTTTAAGATCAATAAATTTATCATGTCCTAGGCAAGAATAAATTTTCCCAGTACAAGTCAATCGAACTCTATTACAGGATTCACAAAAATTGTTACTAAGAGGAGTTATAAAACCAATTTTTATATTAGAATTTTTAATTTTTACATATCTTGAAGGACCTCCAGTATTAATATTAGTGTTAATTAAAGTGTATCTCTTTTCTAAAAAAGATTTTACCTTAGTTAATGGATAATATTGTTTTAGTCTCATACTATTTTCCATATCCATCGGCATTACTTCAATAAAAGTAATATCAAATTCTTTATTTGCACACCATTCAACTAATTTATCAATTTCATTTATGTTAGTATTTTTTAACGCGACAGTATTAATTTTTATTTTCAACCCAATTTTTTTTGCAATATTTAATCCTTCTAGAACCTGTTCTAAATTTCCACCTCTAGTTATTTTTAAATACTTTGTAGGATCTAATGAATCTAATGACACGTTAATTCTTTTGACTCCATTTTTTTTTATTAACTCAGCGAACTTGTATAGCTGCGTACCATTAGTTGTTATAGTTAATTCTTCTAAATTAGTTTTTTTTAATTTTTTTCCTAAGTATTCTAAAATATTTGGCATACCTTTTTTTATTAATGGCTCTCCTCCAGTAATTCTTATTTTTTTTACACCTAATTCTATAAAGGTTGA
>CEUZ01069828.1_pt1 | contig 18315 bp, 18 predicted proteins | sample 361511 | NCBI WGS metagenome assembly CEUZ01 (sample SAMEA2622822, study PRJEB7988) | marine metagenome | biome: marine biome (ENVO:00000447); feature: surface water layer (ENVO:00002042); material: "saline water (ENVO:00002010), including plankton (ENVO:xxxxxxxx)" | depth 5 m
CAACAGAAGTTGAAGTTAAAGAAAGAAAAGATAGAGTTGAGGATGCACTAAACGCAACAAGAGCAGCTGTAGAAGAAGGTATAGTAGTTGGTGGTGGATGTGCACTATTATATGCATCGCAAGATCTTGATAAAGTAAAAGTAAAAGGTGATGATCAGAAAGCAGGTGTGGAAATTGTTAAAAGTGCGCTCCAAGCACCTATAAGACAGATAACAAAAAATGCAGGAGTTGATGGATCAGTCATAGTCGGAAAATTGTTAGAAACAAATAAACCATCCAATGGTTATGATGCGCAAAGTGAACAATATGTAGACATGTTTAAAGAGGGTATAATTGACCCTGTTAAAGTTGTTAGAACAGCTCTTCAAGATGCTGCTTCCATCTCAGGACTTTTAGTTACTACGGAAGCTATGATAGCTGATAAACCTGAAGAAAAAGACTCTTCGCCAGCTGGAATGCCTCCTGGTGGCATGGGTGGTATGGGTGGCATGGGTGGAATGGGAATGTAATCCCCTCCAATCTAGTTTCAAAAAAAATTTGAACCCCTGGAATGAAAGTTTCGGGGGTTTTTTTTAGTTTTCAAATTTCACTATATATGTATAAGAGGCTAAATTAATGGACAGTACAATAAGGAACATAACAATTATAGCCCACGTTGATCATGGCAAAACTACTCTTATTGATAACTTAATGAAGCAGAGCGGTTCATTCAGAGAAAATGAGATTATTGATGAAAGACTCATGGACTCTGGAGAGCTGGAGAAAGAGAGGGGAATTACAATTCTTGCAAAACCCGCTTCAATAAATTGGAATAACTCAAGAATTAATATTATAGATACACCTGGTCATAGAGACTTTGCAGCTGAGGTTGAACGTGTTTTAAGTATGGCGGATGGAGCATTATTACTTATAGATTCTGCCGAAGGTGTAATGCCACAAACAAAATTTGTACTAGCTAAAGCACTTAAGCAAGGACTCAAGCCAATTGTTGTTATTAATAAACTTGATAAACCTGATCAAAGAGCTAATGCGGTTCTAGATGAAACCTTTGATTTATTTGTGAGTTTAGATGCTAATGAAGAACAACTAGATTTTCCAGTTTTATATGCAAGCGGAAGATCTGGATGGGCAAGTAAAGATATAGAAGGTTCAAGAGAAAATCTTAACCCATTATTAGATTTAGTTATAGAACATGTGAAACCAGCAAAATTTGATAAAGCAAAACCATTTGCAATGTTATCTACGCTTTTATATGCGGACAGTTTTTTAGGCAGAAGTTTAGTTGGAAGAATATCTCAAGGTACTGCTAAAGCTAATCAGAAAATAAAGGCTATAAACCTCAAAGGTGAAAAAGTAGATGAAGGTAGATTAACTAAAATCTTTAGATACGAAGGAACAAAAAAAACTCCTATTGAAGTTGGAGAAGCCGGAGATATTGTTGTAATTGCAGGATTAGAAAAAGCAAATGTTGCAGATACAATTTGTGATTTAGAAGTCACCGAACCAATACCTGCAACTCCAATAGATCCACCAACAATGTCTATTACTATAACAGTTAATAGTTCACCGCTTGCAGGTACTGAAGGCAAAAAATTAACCAGTACACAAATTAGAGACAGATTAATCTCTGAGGCTCAAAATAATGTTGGAATTACTTTTTCTGAAAATTTAAATAATGATGCATTCCAAATTAGTGGTCGTGGCGAATTAATGCTTGAAATATTATTAACTCAGATGAGACGCGAAGGATTTGAAATGACCGTAAGTCCACCAAAAGTATTATATCAAAAAGATGATAATGGAAATAAATTAGAACCAATAGAGGAAATTACTATGGATCTAGATGATGAATTTTCTTCTAAAGTTATAGATTCAATGAATAGAAGAAAAGGAAAATTAATTGATCTAAAAGATACAGGAAAAAATAAAAAAAGATTAATTTTTCATGCTCCAACAAGAGGCTTAATGGGATATACAAGTAGATTTTTAACATTGACAAAAGGAAATGGTGTAATCAACAGAATATTTCATTCTTATGGAAAATTTGAAGGAGATATGGAAGGTAGAAAAAATGGAGCTTTAATCTCAATGGAGCAAGGCAAGGCCGTTGCTTTTGCAATATTTAATCTACAGGCTAGAGGTGAAATGTTTATAACACATAACGACCCTGTTTATGCGGGAATGATAGTAGGTTTAGCGCCAAAACCGGGTGATATGATTATTAATGTCATGAAAGGAAAAAAACTTACAAATATGAGAACTCAAGGAACTGACGAAAATGTTGTATTAACCCCAGTTAGAAAAATGTCAATCGCTGAACAACTAAGCATGCTTAATACTGATGAAGCTTTAGAAATTACCCCAAAATCTTGCAGGTTAAGAAAAGCTATACTCGACCCTCATGATAGAAAAAGAAATGAAAAGGCTTCAGCATCAACTTAATTAAAAATTTTTCCTGTTAAAAAAAGTCCTAGAGCAACTGCGGGACCAATTCCAAAAGCAAATAACAAAGTTCCAATTCCAACTATTCCACCTAAATACCAACCAATTGTTACTACAGAAATTTCAAGAAATGCTCTTACAGCAGCGATTGGTAAATTTGATTTAATTTGTAAACCAACCATTAAGCCATCTCTTGGACCAGATCCTAAATTAGCCACTAAATAAATGCCACCTCCCAAGCCAACTGTTAATACGGCAACTATTGCTAGTAATAATTGTGAAATATAATTTTCTGGTGATGGAACAAATTTAATACAAAGATCTATCATTATAGCAATGATTAACGCATTTAGTATTGTTCCAATTCCAGGCTTTTGATTTAAAGGTATCCACAATAGTAGAACTCCTAAGCTTATAAAAAAAGTAATTGTTCCAATTGATAAATCTACATGTAATGAAATACCCATTGCAAGAACACTCCATGGAGAAGCTCCTGTTAATGAAACTAACAAAAGTCCCTCCCCTAAACCAAACAATGTCAATCCAAAGCATAAATATAATAATGTAGAAAATTTGGGCTTTAAATTGAATGGTTTCTTAGAACTCCATGAAGTTTTAGGTATTTTTTTTATAGTTAAAAACATAAATTTAAGTATTATTTATACTTTCGTGAGATAAATTCCAATAAAATGAAAAAATATTTTTATTTGTTTATAATTCTTTTAGTTAGCTCAAATGCTTTTGCAGATATTAATAATTACAAGTCTTTATCAAAAATTGAAATGGATGTCTTCAGAAATGGTGAAAAAATAGGTTTTAGTAACTATATTTTTAGTCATAAGAAAAATGAAATGGAAGTAAAAAATAATACAGAATTTGAAGTAAAATTACTTGGAGTAAACTTATTATCTATTAAAAGTAGTTCTATTGAAAAATATGAAAATAATAAATTAGTTAATTTTAGCTCAAAAACAATTCAAAATAATAAAAAAAAATTTGTAAATTTAGAGCTTAACAAAGATACCAATAAATTTATTATTGATGGATCTTCCTTTAAAGGAAAAACTGATACTGATAAAGTCATTGGGAACTGGTGGAATATAAATATATTATCAGTTAATAGTCAAATAAGTCCACTTTCAGGAAGTATAAAAGAACAAGTTGTAAAATTAATAGGAAGGGAAACGATTGTTATAGATGATAAATCTTATGAAACATTAAAGTATAGATTAAAATCAAAAAACCAAAATTTACCTGAGGACAAAAAATTAGATTTTGAAATTTGGCTAGATACAGAAAAAGGACTTTTAGTTAAAATTTCTTATGAGAGAATGGGTAAATGGGAGTATATTTTAAATAATTACAGGTAATAAAATTATGTCAATTTGGGGAAGCTTGATAGGAGGGATGATTGGTTTTTCTTTTGGTGGACCTTTTGGAATGTTGCTAGGATCACTAATAGGTGGAAAAATTTCAAGAGCAAGATCTAGAAGTTCAGGTTTTGGATCTTTTGCTCAACCCCAACAGATATTTGCTCTGTCATTAATAGTTTTATCAGCAAAACTTAGTAAAGCCGATGGTCAAGTGAGCAAGGAAGAATTAATTGCTGTTAGAGATAAATTAAAAATTCCAGATAATGAAATTGAACAAGTAGGAAAAATATTTAATAAAGCAAAAGAAGAAAGTACAGGTTACGAACCTTATGCTCAACAAGTATCACAAATTTACAAAAGTAATCCAAATGTACTAGAAGAAGTAATTAATATTTTATTTTACATTGCTGAAGCTGATGGAAATATTAGTCAGTCAGAAATGAATATGATTCAACATATAGCTGAAATATTTGGGCTTAATAATACACAATTTAATTCTATAAAAGAGAGTAGAAAAAGTTCAGATAAGTTAAATCCTTATATTGTTTTGGGCTGTAATCCTGATGATAGTTTACAAAATATCAGAAAAAAATACTTAAAACTCAGTAAAGAACATCACCCAGATTTACTAATAAGCAAGGGTGTGCCGGAAGAAGTTATTGAGGAAAGCAAAAAAAAAATGAGATCTATAAACTCTGCCTGGGATCAAATCCAAAAATTAAAAGCGAGCTAAAATTATATCAACTAAACCTGTAATTAAATAAATTGAAAATACAAAAGCAAGAATAACAATAAAATACATTATAGTCACTGCGCTATCTCTTTTATTTCTTAATCTAACAAAAGGCTTATCATCTAAATCATATAGATCTTTTCTATCTTTTACTCTGTAGTCATCAGTATATCTCCAAAGGGAATTTGGCATTCTTGGATCGATTTGGTTAAAATAGTTAATCCATGCAATTACATACTTAAATAAAATAAAAGTAATTGTTAACAACAGCGCTGAAGTAAACATTGGAAAAATATTTAAAATTGTTCTGATTCTGTTGAACCTTCCATAGCAGTAGTAGAACTTTTGCCAGAACTAATAGTATTTGATACTGCATCAAAATAAGAAGTTCCAACTTCTCTTTGATGTTTAACGCTAGTATAACCATCTTTTTCTCTTGCAAATTCTTGTTGTTGTATCTTTGAGTAAGCAGTCATGCCATTTGATTTGTATTGTTCAGCTAATTCGAAAATTGCAAGATTTTGAGTATGAAAACCAGCTAATGTAATAAATTGAAATTTATATCCCATTTCACTTATCTTAACTTGAAAAGAAGCTATTTCTTCATCTGATAAATGTTTTTTCCAATTAAATGAAGGTGAGCAATTATATGCAAGTATTTTTCCAGGAAATTTTGAATGAATTGCATCTGCAAACTTTTTAGCTTCCTCTAAATTTGGTTGTGCAGTTTCGCACCAGATAAGGTCACTATACGGTGCATAAGCAAGGCCTCTAGAAATTGCTTGTTCAATCCCATGTTTAACGTAGAAAAATCCCTCGGGAGATCTTTCGCCAGTTAAAAAAGGTTTATCATTTTCATCATAATCATTTGTGATTAGCTTTGCGGCATTAGCATCAGTTCTTGCCAAAATAATTAATGGAACGTCAGCTATATCTGCTGCTAATCTTGCGGCTTTTAAATTTTTAATCATAGTGCCTGTGGGAACTAATACTTTTCCTCCCATGTGGCCACATTTTTTTTCACTTGCTAATTGATCCTCAAAATGCACTCCTGCTGCTCCAGCTTTAATAAATTTCTTTGTCAATTCGAAAACATTTAATGGTCCGCCAAAGCCTGCTTCACCATCAGCAATTATAGGCAACATGTAGTCTATTTTATTTGAAGGCTGCATGTCTCCATCATTGATTTCCATATGTTGAATTTGGTCAGCTCTAATTAATGCATTATTCATTGAATCTACTAATTTCGGAGCGCTATCAAAAGGATATAAGGACTGATCAGGATACATTTCTCCTGCACTATTAGCATCTGCAGCTACTTGCCACCCACTTAGATAAATTGCTTTTAATCCAGCTTTAGCATGTTGAACTGCATGATTTCCAGATAATGAACCAAGGGTGTTAACGTAAGGTTCAGTATTCAAAAGTTTCCACAATTTTTCGGATTGATGTTTGCACATAGAATATTCGATTTTAATTGACCCTTTAAGTCTTTCAACTTCTTCAGGGGTATAATCTCTCTTTATCCCTGCAAATCTTTTTAAGTCGTAGTTAACTTTGGGTTTTGCAGTCATAAACTTTATAAATATTTAAGAGTTAAAAATTAGGACAGAAATTAATCTTTATCACTGTATTCTTTTGTAAACTCATTCATTCCGCTTGATCCCCAATCACAATGATCATCTCTTAGATATATTCCTCTAGATTTATGCTCTTGAAGCTCTTGATCGCTTGTTATGTATGAGCTGTTTTCAGTGTTGTTTTTGTTTTTGTCCATGTAAATTTTATAATTTACAATATTGACAAAATCCACAAAAAAATTAATAATGCCAGTAAATGCTATAAATATTTTGTAAAATAAAATTTACAAAATTTACAATTGGTAAATTATGAGTCAAATTGATTTAAAAATAGGGCCTAAAATTAAAGCTTTTAGAAGACAGTTAGGTTTGCAGGCCAATAAATTAGCTGAAAAATTAAATATTTCTCCAAGTTATTTAACTCTAATAGAGGGTGGAAAAAGAAAAATTGATGCTGATTTACTACTAAAAATTTGTCAAGAATTAAAGATTGAGGTCTCAGATCTTACAAAAAAATCAGATCTAAACTTAGTGGGAAATATTTCAGAGCTATTAGATGATAAGTTATTCGAAGATTTAGATATCTTGGGACCAGAGGTACAGGATTTGGTAAATACAAACCCTAAAATTGCAAGAGCGCTAATTAAATTGGGTGATAATTTCAAAAAGAAAGACCATGAACTAGTTAATCAAATAGAAAAGTTTTCTGGAAAAATAGTTGATAATAGAAAAAATTCTTTTCCCGGTGAAGTAATATCAGACTTTCTTCAAGATAATAAAAACTATTTTCCAAAACTTGAAGAGTTTGCAAATAATATTTTTGATAAGGTAAAACAAAATAATAGGACAAGATATATCGCTCTATGCGATTTCCTAAAATCAGAATATGGAATTACTGTAAAAGATATAATTCCAGAACAAGACAAACCTTTTTCAAAAATATTTAACAATAAAAATAAAGAATTGATGTTATCAGACTATTTATCCTTAGAAACGAAAAAATTACATGCAGCTGCACAAATTGCCCAGGAAGGAGCTTTTAAAGAAATTGAAGAAATATTGTCTACATTCAATTTTCCCTCAGAAGAGTCTAAAAAATTAACAAGAATTGCCTTACTTAATTACTGTGGTGCAGCAATTCTAATGCCGTACAAATTATTTCATAAAGAATGTAAAGATTTAAAATATGATCTAGAACTTTTGCAAAATACCTTCGCAACATCATTTGAACAGGTAGCGCATAGAGTTACATGTCTTCAAGATCCAAAGCTTCCTGGGATACCTTTTCATTTTTTAAGAGTTGATGTTGCTGGTAATATTTCAAAAAGATTTTCATTGTCTGGAATCGAAATACCAAGATATGGTGGAGCTTGTCCAAGATGGAATGTTTACTCTGCTTTCTCGAGACCAGGAGTAATTCAAGCGGCTGTTAGTAAGATGACCAATGGAGAAAAATATGTATGTATAGCAAGAACGGTAGAAAAAGGTGTTGGTAGACATGGGCAAAAAAAAAGTATGTTATCAATTGGTCTTGGTTGTGAAGCTAAGTATGCAAAAGAATTTGTTTATACAGAAAACGTTGATCTAAATGATAAAAAAACTGAAATACCTATTGGTGTATCCTGCAGAACTTGCGATAGACTAGATTGTTCTCAAAGAGCATTTCCTCCATTACATAAAAAATTTGACGTAGATTTAAATAATAGAGGTGTTTCAGTTTATGTAAGCGACTAATTTTTTTAATTAGCTTTTTCTTTAGATCTTTCTCTAGATACTAGTTGAGTTAGAGAGTCTACCATAAAGTCAGATGCCTTAAATATTTCATTGGGTTTAAACTCATGAGATAAATTTTTTTCAGGATTTGTTTTGTCTTCAATAACCATTCCTTCATCAGGTGAATTATCTTTTATATATATTAATATCAACCAATCATCATCTAATGACTCGTCCCATTTAATAAAAATTTCGCCACTTTCGAATCTACGATCAATACATCTAAATATTGACATTTGTCGGGTTAAATGTCTTTTGTTAAGCTGAAATACCAAGCTATTAGCACTTCTGTAAAAACTCTCCAAAGCTAATTCTATTTTTTGTCTTGCTAAGTAATATTTTCTCTCTTTTTCTAATAAAGTTTCTCTATTATCTCCCTCTTGTATCTTAACGCCTAAAGACTCAACTCTCTCCCTTATTTTTTGATCTCTAATTAATCTGTATTTTTCTTTTAATTTTTCAATTCTCTCTTGAAGACCTGCGTAATCCTCACGTTGTTCTTTTAGAGATATTTTCTCAAGTTTCTCTAATTCTTTAACTTCTCTAATTCTAAATTTTTCAATTTGTTGTTCTAATTTAATCTCTTGTAAAAATCTTTTTTGTCTCTCTGATTGTTCTTTTCTTAAAATTGCTTGTTCTTTTCTTAAAAACAATTTTATGTCTTTAGCTCTTTCTTTTTCTAATCTCTCTTCATATTTAAGCTGTTGTTTTTTTAATTTAAATTTTCTTTTTTCTTCAAGAACTCTATTTTTTTCAATTTGTTCTTTCTCTTTTTTTTCTTTTTCTATTTTTTCAATTTTAATTCTTCTTTTTTCCTCTGCTTTTAAAATTTTATATTCTTCAAATTTTGTATCTATTTTTTGAAAAAAAGATTGTATAGCCCTATCTATTTTAAAAAAGTCAAAGTCTAATTTAAATGAAAATTTTGATTTTATTTTTTCTTGGAATCTGACAATATTTAAAATTATCTTTTTTGAGTTTGATTTATTTACTGAATTTAAGAAAACTAATTTTCTTTTTTTTTTTGATATTTTTTTTTTCTTTTTAATTGTTTTTTTTTTAAGTATTTTTTTCTTTATTTTTTTTATTTTTCTTTTTTTATTTTTATTTTTTTTCATTAGATGGTGAAATTAGATTTATCAATAATTAGCTAATAAATATAGTCTCTTGTATTTGGAACAGAAGTTAATTTTTTGCTTAATTGAAATTGAAATACAACCTGATCTCCCCATTTAAATGCCATTTCACAACCAGCAAGATAAAATTCCCACATTCTAAAAAATTTTTCATCAAACATACTTAATACTTTTTCTTTTTTTCCTATAAATCTTTCTTTCCAATTTCTAAGAGTATGGGAATAATGCATTCTTAGAACCTCCATATCAGATATTATTAAACCCGACTTTTCAATTGATGGGATAATCTCACTTAAACTTGGCGTATATCCACCTGGAAAAATATATTTTGATATCCATGGATGTGGGTCCCTAGGAGGTTCAATCGAGCCAATAGTATGTATTAATGCTACTCCATCCTCATTAAGAAGATTTGATACTTTTTTAAAATAAGTATTGTAAAATTTTCTACCTACATGCTCAAACATGCCAACACTTACGATTCTATCAAATTTTTCATTTAACTCTCTATAATCCATTAATTTATAACTAACTTGGTTTTCTAAATTTAACTCTTTTACTTTTTTAATACTGTGTTCTAGTTGATTTTCTGAAAGTGTTATTCCTAACACTTCACATTGTGATTTTTTTGCGATTTCGATCGCTAGTGTACCCCAACCAGACCCAATATCTAAAACTTTTTGGTTAGGCTTTAAATTTAATTTTTTAATTATATGATCAATTTTATTATTTTGTGCAGTTTCAAGAGTATCTGAGGAGTTTTTAAAATATGCACAAGAATATTGTCTGTTTTTATCAAGGAATAAATCATATAGCTTTTCTGATATATCATAATGATGCGCAACATTTTTTTTTGATTTTGAGATAAAATTAAAATTTGTTATATAACGGTAAGTTCCTGTGATTTTTTTTAAAAATTTAGCGTACAAATTTATTTCTCCTCTTCCAATATTTTTCATGGCTATATCTAAAAATTCAGTAAGAGTGCCATTTTCAATTACTAAAGATCCGTCTGTATAAGCTTCACCAAAATATAGGTCTGGAAGAAGAAGTAATTTATAATGAAGTTTTTTATCAAGAATTTTAAGCTTGATCGGAATATTTTTTTTTGGCTTACCAATTACATACTCTTTTAAGTTTGCATCAACCAGTACAAAACCATCTTCTTTAACTAAATTTTTACAAAATTGACTTAAGTTCATTTCTGATAATTTTTTAATTATTTGTATTAAAATCTAATTTATCTAATTCTTCAAATAATTTTTTTTTGTCGTTTTCATTCAATAAACTTAAAATTGGAAGCACATTTTTATAAATTTTATCTTTCTCAGACATATACGTATGAAGAGCTGAAATTAGATTATATTTATCAAAAACTCTCCTTACAGCACACAATTTTTCATTCATAGTTTGGCTATTTCCTTCATAAAAATCATCGTATACTTTTCTTGAAAGTGGAGCTGTTACGTTACAGGTTGCTGTTATTATACCTGAACAACCAAGTTCAAGTCCTTTCAGTAATTTATTCTCTGATCCAGGCAAAACTGAAAAATTATTAATTTTAAGTTTTTCAAACAAATTGTATGAACTATCTTTTACACCTACAATTTGTTTAGTAAATTTTTTTACCAACTCTACAACACATTTATCACTAAATTTATAACCACAAAGTTTTTCAAAATTATATAATATTATTCTACAATCTCCTATTTCCTGAATAATTCTTGAGTAATAATTTATGACTTCTTCATCGCCATATTTATAATAAGCTGGTGGCATTATTAAAAAATCTTTAAAATTTAAAGACTTTGAAATTTTCATAAAATTAACTGTTTCTACTAACGAGTTTAGTCCAGTACCAATTATAAATTTATCTCTAAATTTACTTTTTGATAGATTGTTAATTAATTGTATCTTTTCACTTACTGATATTAATTGGGATTGTCCGGTGCTACCAAACATAACTACTCCATGACAACCATCGTCAATTAATTTCTCAGCATGTTCAATTGTTCTATTAATATTTAAAGATAAATTTTCATTAAGTATTGATAATGATGCTGCATAAATCCCTTTAATTTTACTCATTTTTAAAATTTATATAAAAACAAATTATAGTAAAGATTATAAAAAAAATTATATATTTTATATTGAATCATTGATACAATTAAAGACATGGTCTACTGTAATTTTGTCCATCGCATTTGAATCATGCGATATTGATTTATATCCTAAAGGTAAAATTGGATTTATAAAATTTGAGTACTCTGAATAATTTACAGGTGTATCACCAAATAAACCAAAAGATTTAACCTGTAAAGCGGCGCTTATATGCATAAATGCTGAATCGGTTCCAACATATAACTTACTATTTTTAATTTTAAGCATTATATCATAAATACTTTTTTCACATAATGACATAACATTTGCCTTGTCATCTAATTCTTCAATTATTCCGTCAGCTAGCACTTTTTCATTTAAACCGGCAACTAAAAAAAAAGTATATCTTTTTTTTTCATTAATTTTGTTAATTAAACTTATTATTTTTTCTCTAGACCACCTTCTTGTTAGGCCGGACGATCCTATTCCAATTATAATATTGTTACTATTGTTATTATTAATTTTTAAATTAATTTCTGCGTTCGTTGGGTAATCATTTATTAATAACCATTTTTTTGTAACTTCGAAAATTTTATTTGATATATTTTCATTAGATTTTATCAAACCATAAGAGTATACTTTCTTAGCACCTAAAAATTTTCCTAAAAGAAAATATCTTAAACTTGAGTGCATAATATAAACTTTATCAAAATTAAATTTTTTAAGTTCATTTGCTAATTTAAAGAAACCCATAATTCCGGAATGTTTTGAGTTTTTTTCATCCCTATCTACAAAAAAGATATTTTTAATATAATTATCATCTTTCAAAATACTTTTGGCTTGAGTTCTTTTTTTTGTTAAAAGAAATATATTTGAATTTTCATTTTTCTTTGCTATTTGGTGCATAGATGATAAAAATATACATAAATCACCAATTCCAGGTCTTGTTTGAATTATTAAAATATTGGCCACTTAAATTTTAACTTAATTTCTTTTCATATCAGCTTCAACCATCATTTTGACTAAAGTTTTAAAATTAGTTTTTGGTTTCCAATTTAATTCTCTTTTTGCTTTTAAATAGTCACCTTTAAGTGTTTCTACCTCGGTAGGACGAAAATATTTTTTGTCGATTTCTATAATTACCTTTTTATTTTTAATATTGTACAATTTTTCATTTAAGCCTTTGCCAACCCATTTTGTTTTAAGATTTAATATTTTTGTTGCAGTATTAATAAAATCTTTAACACTATAATTTTTTCCTGACGCAATTACGTAATCTTTAGGTTTATTAGTTTGCAGCATTTTCCACATTGCTTCAACATAATCTCCTGCAAAACCCCAATCTCTTTTTGCATAAATATTACCTAATTTAATTTTTTTTTGTTTACCGGATATAATTTTTGATAATCCTATAGTAATCTTTCTTGTAATAAATTCTTCTCCTCTAAGAGGGGACTCGTGATTAAAAAGAATCCCGCTTACAGCAAATATTTTATAAGCTTCTCTATAATTTTGAACAGAATAATGAGCAAAAGTTTTTGATGTAGCGTATGGACTTCTTGGATGGAAACTAGTCAACTCATTTTGTTTATTTGATTTATGTTTTCCAAACATTTCTGAGGTAGAGGCTTGATAAAACTTAATTTTATTTTTTTGATTTCTTATAATTTCAAGAAAACTCAGTGGGGACAATGCATTTACAATTGAAGTTTGTATTGGATTTTCAAACGAGCTTTTCACAAAAGACTGTGCAGCTAAATTATATACTTCGTCAATTTTGTATTTTTGAAAAATTCTAATTAAATTGTTTATTTCGGTTATATCTAAATCTTCAATAATTACTTTATCAAAAATTTTTAAGTCTAAAAGTCTCCAGTTATTACTTCTTGCAGATCGCCTATCAGTTCCTATAACAGTATAGTTTTTTTTTAACAGAAATTTTGCTAAGTAGGCTCCGTCTTGACCAGATATACCAGTAATTAATGCAATTTTTTTTGACATAAAAATTATTTTATATACCTAACATAATAGAATTAAAATTAAAAAATTTTTTTATTAACTTAAATCTTTTAAAATTACTTCTTTTGCCTCATTTACAATAGATGCAAGTCTTGAAAGTTCCGGGCTAACGTCTGGATGAATTTTTTTCATTATTTTTTTATAAGAGAATAAGATTTCGTCTTTTGAGTATTTTTTTGCTGGGTCTAAGTTTAAAATTTTATATGCCTCCTCAATAGAAATACTTTGTGTATTTAAGTTTTGGTTAATATTATTAAAATTGAATCTGCCAGAATTTTTTAATATTCGCAAAAGACCCCAGATCCTTATTAGCTGTAATAAAGACAGACCAGCTTTAGTTTTTATCAATGGCAAGATCATTAAAAAAAATGGTAGTGAAAATAAAAAACGACCAGCATAAATCATTATTGCTGCTAATATAGCAGATAAAATAATAGTTAAAAATCTTATTCCGTTTGAAATTTTTTTACTAGAAGTTTTTACAAACCAATTAAGAAAAATGTATACTATGACAAAAATAATAAGTGCTAAAAAAAAAATATTCATGTATTAAATCCTTATATGAAAATACCACAATTAGTAAAAAAATCTGAGATAAAAACTTGTCACAATGTTTCATGGGAGGACAATTATAGTTGGATTCATCAAGAAAATATTCTTGATGTACTTAAAGATAGTTCAAAGCTTCTGCCTGAGGTTAGAAAATATTTAGAGGAAGAAAATGCTTATACAGAATATCATTTAAAAGATACAAAAGAACTGCAAAAAAAATTGTTTGGTGAAATTAAAGGAAGAATAAAGTTAGAGGATGAGTCTTTGCCATTTAAAGATAAAGTTTATGAATATTGGACAAAAACAACTACAAAAGGAAATTATTCAATTAAACTTAGAAAAAAAATTGGCTCCGATAAGATTGAAGAAATTTGGAATGGAGATATAGAAAAACAAAAACTTAATACTGAATATTTTGGACTTGGCGATCTTGAGGTAAGCTATAATGATAAATATCTTGGATATTCTTTAGATTTAAAAGGATCTGAATATTATACAATTTATATAAGAGATATTAAATCTAATAAATTAATTACAGAAAATATTGAAGAAACAAGTGGAAGCATAAATTTTAGTTTAGATGATAAATATGTTTTTTACTCAAAGTTAGATAAAAATCATAGACCAAGAAAAATATTAAGACACAAAATTGGTACATCAATTCAAGATGATCAATTAATTTTTGAGGAAAAAAGTGAAGCATTTACAGTTGGCATTGGCATTAGTTCAGATGAAAAGTACTATTTTATAACAACCTCAGATCATAATACGTCTGAACAATATTATTTTGGTGTAGATGAAAAAAATCCAAAACCTAAAATTATTAAGGAAAGGAAAAAAGGTGTCATATACTCAGTAAATTCATGGAATAAATATTTTTATATGCATACCAATGAAGATGCTGAAGATTTTAAAATTGACTTTTGTGATGATCTTTCAAATCAAAACTGGCAGGAATTTATTCCTGCTAAAGATGAAGTATTAATTGGTAACCTGGCATTTTTAAATAATTGGATTATCAGATCAGAAACTTCAAATGCTCTTGGTAAATTAATTATAAGAAATCCAACAACAAATGAAGAAAAGGAATTAAAATTTGTTGATGAAAAAGTAATTGTGCCTGGAGTTTCTTTTAAGCAAAGAGATCGAAATACAGATGAAGTTTATCTTTCTTATTCTTCTCCAAAAACACCAGGAAAAACATTTTTATATAACTTAAAAACTAAACAAAAAAAGTTAGTAAAAGAACAAGAAATCCCTTCAGGTCATAATTCTGAAAATTATATTGTTGAAAGACTAGAGTGTCCTTCCCATGACGGAAGAATGGTGCCAATAACAATTACAAGACATAAAAAAACTAAGATAGATGGTTCAGCAAACTTAATGTTATATGGATATGGTTCTTATGGAAATTCTATGTCTCCAGGATTTTCATCAACTAGGTTTAGTCTAATTGATAGAGATATAATATGGGTAACTGCACATATTAGAGGCGGAATGGAAAGAGGAATGAAATGGTGGAAAGAAGGAAAACTACTAAATAAAAAAAATACTTTTGAGGATTACATTGCAGTTGGCAAATTTCTTATTGATAAAAATTATACATCCAAAAAAAAAATTATAGGCATGGGGGGCTCAGCTGGAGGTCTTTTAATGGGAGCTGTGGTTAATCAAACTCCAGAAATATTTTTAGGAATAATTATGGCTGTACCTTTTGTAGATTCTTTAACAACTAATTTAGATCATTCTTTGCCTTTAACCGTAGGTGAATTTGATGAATTTGGAAATGCAAAAGAAAATAAAGAACATTTCAATTATATTTATTCCTATGCACCATATAACAATATTAAAAAAATGGATTATCCGCATTTATTAATAACTACAAGTTTGAGTGACAATAGAGTTTTATTTGATGAGCCTGCAAAATTTACAGCAAAACTAAGAGATTTAAAAACTGATAACAACCTATTACTTTTAAAAACAGAGATGAATGCTGGTCATGGGGGAAAATCAGGGAGGGATGGTGCTATAGAAGAAATCGCATTTGACTATGCCTTCGCCTTAAAAATTTCAAATAAGATATAAATACCACTTGAAAATTTAATTTTAATTTCTAAATAACATTTGTAAGTCGCCTAATGGGGCTTGCTTAAATAAACTTGCTTAAAAAGGAGGATATATATGACAAGTAAGGATCTATCTATATTCAACTCACTACGGCCTTTTTCAATTGGTTTTGATGATATGTTTGATCAATTTGAAAATATGTTGGGTAATGGTAATTTGACTGTTCAGTCAAATTATCCGCCTTACAACATAAGAAAAACTGGAAAAGACAAATACTCAATAGAAGTTGCTCTTGCTGGTTTTAATAAAAATGATGTTGAGGTTGAGTTTGAAGACAATTTGTTAACTGTAAGAACTAAACAGGTTAATAAATCTGAAGATAAAAATAAAAATGGGGAAATTATTCATAAAGGTATTTCTCAAAGACAATTTGCTAGATCATTTACTATTGCAGATGATGTAAAAGTAGGTGGTGCAGAGCTAAAAGATGGTCTTTTAACAATTGCCTGTGAAAGAATAGTGCCTGAATACAAAAAGAAAAAACTTATTGATATTAAATAAGTTTTAAACCTTGCTTGTGGGGATCTCTCCCCACAAGTATAAACGATTTAATTTATTTTTTTGGTAAAATTGCGTTAAGAACAAACGCTAATAATCCTGCTGGAATTAAACCAGTAGTTAACAATAGTTTCAATTTTATTCCAAAGTCTGGTATATGAGCAACAAACTCAGGAAAAGCATTAAGGCCAACACCAAAAGATAGAGATAGGGCAAGTATTAAAACATTTCTCTGACTCATCTCAGATTTTGAAATTAATTTTATTCCAGCTCCAACAATTAATCCAAACATGATTATAGCTGCACCACCAATTACTGAGTCCGGCATTGCCGCGATAATTCCACCAAGTTTAGGAAATAAACCTAGCAAAATTAAAATAACACCAGCGACAGTTCCAACATGTCTACTTATCACTCCAGTGAAAGCAACTAAACCTGCATTTTGTGAATAAGATGTATTTGGCATAGCATTAAAAATTGAAGCAAATGCTGTTCCCACTCCATCGGCCATTATACCTCCTGAAAGTTCTTTATCAGTAGCCTCTCTATTAGCGCCTCCCATTGTTGTTGCACTTATATCTCCGATTGTTTCAATTGTGGTAACAATTGACATAAACAACATTAAAATTACTGCACCCCAAACAAAATCAATTCCATATTGTAAAGGCATTGGAAATGCAAACCATCCTGCTGCTGCAATTTTTCCCCACCTTATTTCGCCAAGCATAGCTGCAACTATAAAGCCAGCTATAATTCCAATAAGAATAGAAGCAGAAGATACCATTCCTTTTCCTCTTATATTTGCTAAAAGAGCAACGATTAGAACAGTACCTGCAATTGATAAATGATGCCAATTTGCAAAAATTTCTGGTTTGTTATTCATTAACCAAACTCCACCACCTGCATATTTGAAACCAACTTTTAATAGACTAAATCCAATCATTAAAACAACTACGCCTGTTACAAGGGGTGGAAACATATGTCTAATTGGTTTTAACATTTTACCAATCCATATTTGAAATATTCCACCTATAAAAGCAGCAGTAAATATTGCTCCTAAACCGAATGCCTTAAAAGGTAACATTATTGGAATGAAAGCAAAACTTGTACCTTGAATGATTGGAAGTCTAGATCCTACATTTTTATAGCCAACTGTTTGAATTATTGTCGCTACACCTGCAGCAAACAATGCCATTTGAATTAAAAATATTTTTTCTCCAGTAGTTACTCCAAAAACACCAGCAACAATCAATGGAACTGTTATATTTCCAGCAAACATAGCAAATACATGTTGAATGCCCAATGGTATTGACTGATTTAGAGGTAGTTTTTTGTTAGTAGCACCAGAACTTGAAGTTCTTTTTTTAGCCATAGATCCTCCTTTTGATAAAGGAGGTTATGAATTTAAAAGTTAAATGCAATCAAATAAAAAGATCTTTTTTATTTTCTTACATATTGCAGTAAAATAAACCTCAAAATGGTTACTTAAACGAAACTAAATACATCCTGATGACGAAAATTTAACAATTGTTCCACTTGTATTAATTTCAAATTTTCTTTCACAAGGTATTCCATACTTTTTAGTTTTATATACAAGAATTTCATTTCCAGTATCACCAATATAATCTTCAGTTGGCGCTCCTAATTCAAGTCTTAATTCACTTTCCTGTTTTCCCAAGAATTGACCAAATTTTTCATTTTCTTTAGCCGCAACTTCATCAGATTTATTTTTTATCGTCTGGCAGCTCGTCAATGTTATTAAAATTGAGAATAAAATTATTATAAATTTAAATTTCATTAAAAAAAAGTATATCAACAAATTGTGTCAAAAGATTAACTTATAAGTTGTAAATAACAAAATTTTATTCACATTCTAACAAATATTCCTTGTTTGCATGGGATTTTTTGATTCGAATCAACTAATAATAGACAGATATATGGAGGTCTAATGTTAGATAACTACTTTAACTATAAAAAACATA
>CEUZ01083138.1_pt1 | contig 18313 bp, 18 predicted proteins | sample 361511 | NCBI WGS metagenome assembly CEUZ01 (sample SAMEA2622822, study PRJEB7988) | marine metagenome | biome: marine biome (ENVO:00000447); feature: surface water layer (ENVO:00002042); material: "saline water (ENVO:00002010), including plankton (ENVO:xxxxxxxx)" | depth 5 m
TAAATATGACTCATTTCTATCGTGTATCCTAAAGCAAGATACTGGTTTTTGAACACATTCAAATTTATTTTTTAAAGCTAATCTAATACTTAAATCAAAATCACCTATAATATGTAATTGATTATCAAAAATATAATCTAAACTTTCCAAATGGGATCTTCGTATAATGATTGTTCCTAGACCTATTTTGTAGTCAGCAAGTATTGAGTCAACCACCATGCCGGTAGGTAATTTTTTTTTACTAAAAATTTTCTTTTTTTTATTCTTTTCTTCATAAACCCAAAGATTGCCATAGACTAAGGCTACTTCATTATTCTTGAAAAGTGGCATCTGCATTTCTAGCTTTTGAGGAAGCCACCAATCATCTACATCCAAAATTGCAACAAATTCACCTTTTGCTTTTTTTAGTGCTAAGTTTCTTGCTTCATATAGCAGTGTATGAGAATGAGCATAATAATAATTAAAACGTAAATCGTTAAAACTTTTAAAAATTTCTGCACTTTTATCTGTAGACTGATTATCCCAGAATATTAACTCCCAATTTTTGTAAGTTTGACTGATTATACTTTTTAATGCTTCGGATAAATATTTTTCACCATTATAACAATTCATAATTATACTAACCAATGGATTACTGTTCATTTATTTAAGTAAAAAATAATATAATTTCTTTATTTTGGAATAATATTTTGATTGATAGTAGTTTTTGAAAAAAAATTTAAAATATTCTTTTGAATGACTTGCAAATATGTCAAACAAATATTCTCTTCCCATTCTTTCAGCATAATTTTTTAGATAATTGTTTATTTCTTCTTTGCTATAGGCTTTTCCATTATCGCCAATTTTTGAAACTGTAAAAACAAAATTAAAATTAGGATCATAAAGACTTTTTAAATTATATAATTTAGTTTTCATAAAATTGCCGATTAGTAAGTCATCAAATATATTATATTTACAAGCTGTAACTAAACTTTTTCGTGGTAATTCAAAAGAAATTCCTTTATTAGACGGACCTCTAAATTTTATGTTTAATTCCTTTTTTCCGACTCTAAAATTTAAAAAACCTATCTTGTCACTTAATAATTCAAACTTTGAAAAATAGCCCTTTATTAATTCAATATCATTTAAATCTAACTGATCTGTCCAGTTGTCTCCGAATATTTCTGGTTTTTTTATTTCTGGTTGTTTTTTTTTTAATTTAAGGGTTATGAATTCATCTTCTTTGGTACTATCAATAAATGTAAATGGATTAATAAAATTAATATCTCTGTGAATTCCTTTTGAATAGTCACTATATTGAGTAACATATTTATTTGCCCAAACTGAATCTTCTCTTTGATACTCGTGAAAAGAACTAAATGGAATCACATATTTAGCTCCAAAAAGTTTTGCCATTAAAGAAAGAGATTCTCCAACTGGATTTTTTTTTGATGCTAGCGGTTCAATAAACTTATCATTTTCATCATAAAAATTAATCATATCTGCATCCCCCCAACCGCTTAAGGTCAGCAAAAATTTTCTTTTAAATGGTTCAATTTTTTTTCTTATAAATCTAAATGAGTTAGGACCAGCATCATTTAAATTAATAAAAATATCATCTTTTACCCGTATTAATAGAATTGAATCTTGAATTTTTGTTGAAATACTAAGTACAGAAATATTTTCTGATAATTTAATCCATTCACGATCTTTTAATATAGTAACTTTGAAATTTTCACTTCTAAGCTCGTCACGTATTCGAGATCCGACGTGATCTGATAATAAAATATTATTGTTTTTAAAAAGGTGAAGTGAATCTGGATTTATATGATCAGGATGACCATGCGAAAACCAGATATATTTTGATGATAAAATATCTTTTCTCAAATTTTCAGGTATTTCATAAGGTAAGTACCAACTTCCAAAATAAGCAAAATGATCGCCCCCCATCCAGGGGTCTGTTGATAATATTGGTTTTTGGTCATACGCAATTAGTGTTGCGTTTCCAATTGTTTGTGCGCCTATCATTTAAAATTGGTGTAAAAAATTAGTTTAATTTTATTACAGCTTGCCTCTTGGAAAATCCGATATAATTATATTCACTCTCTTTAAACACTTCTTGTAACGCTTTAAATTCATGATTTTTCCAGTTTGGGTAATCATGAAATTCATCAAAAATTATTATGGCTCCTTTTTCAAGTTTTGTTTTAACTTTTTCTAAAACAAATTTTGTTGGTTTATAATTATCCATATCAAAATGAATAAAAATTATTTTTTTATCTGATTGTTCCTTTAAAAAATTTTCAAGGGTATTTTGAACTGGTCCTACAACTAAATTTACATTGTCTAAAACTTTTGGTGTTTTTTTAATTGCAAAAGTTCCTACTGGATTATAGTCATCCGCAATCCAATCTTCTTCCAGTCCTGCGAATGAATCAAAGCCAAAAATACTTAAATTTTTTTTTTTTAGTTTTTTAGCTAAGAAATTTATTGAATGACCTTTAAAGACACCAAATTCAATAAATAAATTATTATTTTTATAGCTCTCCATTGCTTTGCTAATAGCAAAACTTCTTATATCTTCCTTGGACTTAAATATATTTGATGATCTAAAATGAGCTTTTAAATAATCATAACATTCTTTTGAAATTTCTTCTAAATATAAATCAATTGAAGATTTATTTTGCTTATTGATTTCTAAACTATATTCTATGATTCTTTTAATTCTATTTTTAATAAACTGGATCATTTTTTAGTTATTTTTTAATCGCCTTTGATAATTCTGTATGAATCTGATTCTGAATGTGTTGTAGAAAATTCAAACATATCTGTATCTTCTAAACCTAGTATTTGGTGTCTTAGTCCAACAGGAACTTCAAATTTTTGTCCAGGCAACATGATTAATTCTTTTGCTTTTTTAATATCGTCATCTGTTCCGTACCAAATCTTTAGTTTTCCTTTTTGCACGTAAAAAGTTTCTTGTTTATTCTTGTGATAATGCCAAGAACATTTTTTTCCTTTATCAAAATGCAATATCTTGCCACAGTATAAATCGTTATTTACAATCCATAATTCGTAGCCCCAACCTTTTTCATGTCTTTCTGGTTTCATGTCTCTAATAGCTTTCTTTTTTTTAATACTTTAATTCGTTAATATTATCAATCTTTATTACCTAAAAGAATTAATTGTTACCCTAAGCCCTGTGTTAAATGAAATTTTAGGCTTCCAATTAATTTTATTTTGTGCCTTTTTTACATTTGGATATAATTTTTCTATTTCAAACTTTCTTGTCTTAAACTTTCCATACTGAGGGTGTCCGCCTCTTGAAATTTTTTTAACTTCTTCAATTACATTTTTAATTTTTCTAGGCTTCCCAGAACCAATATTTATTATTTGTCCCCTTGCATTCTTATTGGTTAATGATCTAATCATAGCATCAACTGCGTCTTCTATATAAACAAAATCCCTCAATTGATTACCGTGAGAGCATGGGAATTTTTTGTTATTCAAACACCCTGTTATAGTTATCGGTAAAAACCGATTAACATCTTGTTTTGGACCATAAACTAAATAAAATCTCAAAACAGTGCATGGAAATTTTTTTTTTTTAAAAAGCTTAATAATATGTTTTGTTGCCAATAATTTTGCTTTTCCGTAAGTTGATTTAATTAATTTTAAATTACAATTAATAGTTTCCTTTTGCGGTGAATTTGAATTTCCGTATTCTAAACTACTTCCGATTTGAACGAATGATAAAGGCATTTTTTTTAAAAAAATATTTGTTAAATTTTTGCATCCTTGATAGTGGCTATTTAAAGTTTTCTTTTTATTTGAGTGATCTACATACCCACCAAGATTAACAACGTAATGGAAATATTTATTTATGCTTTTTTGTAACAATTTTTTATTAGTAATATCGCATTTCATATATTTGACTTTTTTCAAAAATCTTACTTTTTTTGGGCTTTTTGATGAAATGCTGGTTACATCCCAACCCTTTTTAAGAGATTTTTTTGCAAGATGATAGCCAATAAAACCTGTACCACCAACAATCAATATTTTTCTTTTGGATTTCAAAATTTAATTTTTTTGTTCTTTAAGATTTTATCAAGTTTATCTTTATCCCTTTTTGTGTCCATACACTGCCAAAAACCCTTATGTTTAAATGCTACTAATTGTTTTTTTTTAGACATTTGTTCCAAAGGTTCTCTCTCTAAATATGTATTATCATTTTTAATAAATTTAAAAAATTTTGGTTCCATGACAAAAAACCCGCCATTAATCCACCCTTCATCAAGCTTTGATTTTTCTTTAAAATAATTAACGCGATTACCTTTAAGTTTTACGACACCAAATCTTGCTGGAGGTCTAACGGCCGTCAAGGTTACTATTTTTTTATTTCTTTTATGAAATCTTATCAATTTTTTCAAATTTACATTAGATAATCCGTCTCCATAAGTCATCATAAACGTTTCTCTACCAAGATATTTTTTTAATCTTTTTAATCTTCCTCCTGTCATGGTATTTTTACCAGTATCAATAAGGTTAACATTCCAATCGTAAAATTTTTTATTAAAATACTTTTTAATCATTTCGCCTTTATAACCTAAGGCTATATAAAAATCTTTAAATCCATATCTTGCATAAAATTTCATAATATGTATTAGAATCGGTTTTCCGTTAATGTTAATCATAGGTTTAGGAATCGTTTTTGTATATTCTGACAACCTTGTTCCAAACCCTCCTGCTAAAATAACAACTTTCATATATATATTTTGTTAAATAAAATTTTTTTATTTATTTTATTTTTATCCATTTTAGGCCTCTCTTAAATGCTAATGATTGATATTTTTTTATCTGATTGAATGTAAAAGTTGAAGAATTTTTTTTTTTTGAATAGTAATTTTTGTACCAATCTATAACCATTAATGTCAATTCATCAAATTTAAGTATAGTCTTAAATCCAAGGTATTTTTTAGCTTTATTACAATTTAATCTAAGTAATCCAGATTCAAAAAAATTATTATTTAATTTAGAAACTTTTTTCCAACGTGTATTTTTCCAATGTCCGCTCATACTTTTTACTAATTCTAACACGCTGTATTCCTTGGACAAACTTGGTCCAAAATTAAAAGATTCTCCATGCATTTTTTTGTTAAACTTTAAATTAATAGCTAAACATAAATATCCTCCGACTGCTTCTAGAACATGTTGCCATGGTCTTGTAGAATTTGGGTTACGTAATTTTGCTATTTTATTTTTTGACCATGATTTAATACAGTCCGGTATTACTCTATTATCTGACCAGTCTCCTCCTCCAATAACATTTCCTGCTCTAGCTGTTGCAATACGTATGTTTTTTTGGTTTTGAAAAAAAGAATAAATATACGATTTAATCATTATTTCTGCGGAAGCTTTTGATGCACTATAAGGATCCTTTCCACCTAAAATATCAGTTTCTTTATATCCTTTGTGGGTTTCTCTATTAAAATAACATTTGTCACTTGTAATAATTACAACATTACATTTTTTTTTTAATTTCTTAAGTGACTCAAGTATATTTAAAGTTCCAATAACATTTGTTTCCCAAGTTAATGAAGAATTTTTATATGAAAGGCCGACTAAAGCTTGAGCAGCTAAATGAAAAATAAAATCTGGTTTAAAGGATAAAATTTTTTTTTCTATTTTTTTTTTATTTCTTATGTCTAGTCTAACATCTTTTATACCTCTTTTTATTTCAGCAACATCAAAATGAGAAGGCCGAGTTGAAGGTTTCAAAGAAATCCCCATAATATCAGCACCTAACAGTTTTAGCCATGCCGCAAGCCAAGAACCTTTAAAACCAGTATGGCCAGTAATAATAATTTTTTTATTTTTAAATAATTTTAAATTTTTCATTAAATTATTGAAGGATTGTAAATTAAAAATGCAATTAATTTTTTAACCCAATAAAACTTACTCTTGGGCTAAAGGTTTATTAGCGTATTCAGATCTATATAAAGATATTAATTCGTCAAATTTTTTATTTCCTTCTTCAGTAGGTTCTTCAGCAATTTTTATATCTTTCCAATATTTTTTTGGTAAACGAGCATAAAGTACAAACGTTTTTACCAATCCCCCAATTTCTTTTTTAGAGATTGAAGGCATTTCTAATAAAGATTCAGTTTCATAAATATTAGCTAACTTTTCTTTATCTAAGTATTTTTTTGTCTCACACAGACCTCTTAAAGAAGTTCCTTGATACGGAATAAAAGTAAATGCATTTATATCATTACATTTCAACTTTCTTGTAAGTTCAATAGTATCAAATACTAATTCCCTAGTTTCATCAGGATAGCCAATTATATTATTTGAAACGGTAGATATTCCCGCATCAAACATTAAATCAAATGCTTTAATTGCAATCTCATTTTTATAATTTCTACCAACAACATCAACTCTAAATTTCTGATTTCCATGCTCAACACCAACGTTAACCCGGTGGCAACCTACTTCTTTTAATTTTCTAGCCCTTTTTTCTGTAACTGTTTCTGGGCGCGTGTTCATAAAAAAAGGTAATTTAAATTCAGAATACATTTCACAAAATTCATCAAATTCTTTTTCGGACATTGCTAAAAAAGTATCTGTTATAAAAAAAATATATTCAATATTATATTTGTTTATCAACTCTTTTAACTCCATGTGAACATGTTTCATTTCTCTTTTTCTAAAAAAGCGACCTGCTTGTTGGGCGCTATAAAATTCATTTTTTTCTGGTGAATTACAAAATCTACATGCATAAGGGCATCCTCTTTGTGTTTCCACTGGAGCCATTCTATAAATTTTTCCAGTCATTGGACGATGTAAAGAAACATCTTCAAATATAGATAGGTCTTGTACAGGAAGTGTGTTTACATCTAAAGCAGGTCTGATTTGATTTTTTGCAATAATTTTTCCATTTTTTTTAATCCATAAATTTTTAATATTTGTTGTATCTTTTCCTTCTTCTAAAGCGTTGCATAATTCTACTAAAGCACCTTCGCCTTCGCCTCGACAAACATAATCTACGAAATCTTCTTGTAAAAGTCTTTCTGGTACAGAGCTAGGAAATACGCCGCCAGCCAAACAAGGAATTTTTTTATCCTTTATTTCTTCCATAAATTTACAAAAAATTGGAAAAGTATCTTCTAAAATTGATGCAAAAATTATATCTGGTTTATAATTATTTACCTTAGCAACAAAGTCTTGGAACATATTAGTATTTTTTAAGTTTATATTTCTCTCTTTGAAGCTAAAAGGTCTTATCTGGCCCATTTTTTCTCTAGCATCGTAACGACTTTTTCCTTCTTTTTGAGCTCGAGTTACTTCATGAGATTCATAAAAAGTAGGATCAAATAATTCTATATTTTTAAATCCATCTCTTTTTAATACAGCGGTTAATATAGCTATACCATTTGGAATTAATGTACTCATATGTAGATTTGGATATAAGAAAAGTATTTTTAATTTTTTATTTTTCATAAGTTTTTGTACAATTTTATTCTATTTTTTTAGATTTAAAAGAAGTATTTTTTTAACATATTGTCGCTTTTAGTAAATTTTACTAAACTATCCTTAATTTTTTGCTTGTAAATAAATGTATTGTTACCAATCTGCTTAACCTTTAAAGTTTTCCATAATTTTTCATTATAAGATTCAAATATAGGATTTTCACAAATATGGATAACCTCTACGTTTGACTGCAAAGCTACTATAACAGTTGAAGTTGCTCCAATTATGATTGATTTTTTTTGTTTTTTTTTAAAAGTAAAACGATCTTTATATTTATCTATTATATTTTCTAGCTTGTAAATAAGATCTTGATGTTTTTGTGAACTGTTAGCATATGTGTGATTTTTAATTTTAAGTTTATTCAAGCTATTTGGTTTGCATTTTTTAAGATAATTTTCAAACTCATTAGTAATTTTTTTAAAATCAAAAAAATTAAAAGGTAAATAAATGAAACCTGACATATTTACTATGTTTTTGTTATTATATCTAAAAGATGGCACTACCTTAATTTTTTTTTTTGGCCAATCCAAATATTTTGATAAATATTCTTTAGAATATTTTCCTGATATTAATAATTTGTCCGGAGCTCCAGATCTATAAATTAAGCTGGTGGCCATTGGAGATAACGCAGTGTGAAAAAATCCATGTGTTATAATTTTTTCATCAAATTTCTTAACTTTTTTAAATACAGAATTTTGAAAAGGTTGAGCTTCATATGAATTAATTATGTTTTTAAATTTTCCTTTTGATACCTCATATAGTATTTTTTCTGAAATAATATTAGAAAATTGAGAATGAACTGAAAATTCATGCAAAAATTTTTTTATTGAAAATTTAAATTTAAGTAAGGTTTTAATAAAATTAATAAAAAAGAAATAAAAATCATGCCTGAAAAAAGTTTTTTTACGAGCAAAAATTATTATATTTTTGTCAAAATTTTTGGGAATATAATTATCTATGCAATTTAAAAACCAAAGTGTATTAGGTACATTTCTTGAATTTGTTTGAAACCAAGGATCAAAACATGACCCATTACTTTTAAAATCTTTTTTTGATACGTTTGAGATAACTAAATTTTTATATTTCTTATATTTAATTTCATGCTTTATTATAGTGTAATTAGAAAGTGTTGAAACACCCAAAAAATTAAGAAGTATAATTTTTAAATAACTAAAAATATAACTAATACCTTCTAATTTTAATTTTAATTTAGCTGTACCAAGTGTGTAGCCCCAGTGAGCAAAATAACAAAATGAACTATTTGCTATATTTATATTTGATATTTTGCATCTTCTTAGGTAACTCTTTACGAACGCAATAGCACTTAATTGATTTTTTAATATTTCATTGCTTGTCATTTAAAATTTTATTTTTGGCAAATTACCATTAAATGAGAACTAAAATTAATGGTAGAAATTAAATTCTGCATTTTGTCTTTTTCGCTTTTGTCAGAAAGTAAAAGAAAAGTTTTCCAGAATCTATCTTTTATTAGGGAGCTATCATTATCTAATATATCTAGATCAATTTTACCTGGTGTAGAAATATTTAAAATCTTTAAATGATTTTTATTTAAAAATATTCTTATTGATCTTGGATTAAAAAAATTTATATGGTGAGGAGGGTTCACGGATCTTGAATTATTCCATAAAGTTAGAATGTCTGCACCTGTGCTTGAAAGTGTAGTAAATATGAATAAATCACCTTTATCCATTAATTTTTTAATATTTTTTATAAATTTTGATGGATTGTGCAAATGTTCAAATAATTCAAAACATGTAAAAACTTTTTTATTTTTGGGTAACTCATCTTTTCTAACAAATTCTAAAAATTTTGGAATGACTTTTAATTTTTTCCTTTCACATTCCTTAACCAAAGAAGGTGAAGGTTCAATTACCACCACTTTTTTTTTTAAGGATTTTGACATTTCTTCAGCAAATATGCCACTTCCCCCTCCTATATCTATACAGTTATATTTTTTAATTTTTTTTTTTTTTAAAATATTTAAAATCATCTTCGATCTAGGTTTAAAAATTTTTTTTCTTCTTATTTCCTTTGTTTTTTTATATAAGTTGCTTGCTAAGAATTTTACAGATGAAGATTTTGTATAATAATCTATAAAAGCATTTTCTGAAGGCCTTGGATTAACAAATAGAGTGAAGCAATTCAAACATTCATAATAAGAAAAGTTTTTTTTATTAAAGGAAAATTTACCCTTTTTTCCACAAGCAACACAATTTATTTTTTTTTTAGGTTTATTAAAAAATTTTTTAACATCTAAAGATGAAAGATGTAAAAAACGTTTAAATAACTTGACTGGTCTTATTTCTTTTTCTTTCATTTTTAATCACCTCCTGCTACAGAGATAATTTCTCCTGTAATAAAGGAAGATTCTTTTGCAAACAGATTTACAATGGCGAAAGCAATTTCATTTGCATAACCGGCTCGACCAAGTGGAATTTTTTTGATCCTTTTTTTAATTTCTTTTTTTGATCGTCCTTTTCTATGTTGTGGACTATTAACGAATCCTGACCTAACGACATTTACACAAATATTTCTCTTTGCTAGATTTTTTGATAAGCCTTTTGAAATTATTTCTAAAGCACCCTTAGCTGTAGCATAATTTAAACTTTTGTCAGATCCTCCATACTTTGGTGCAATTGATCCTAAAAAAACGATCCTTCCATTTTTTTTAACTTTAAAAGAAAATAATCTTGATAGTTCAAAAGGAACAATACAATGTTCAAAAAAACTTTTTTTCCAATCGTTTGAATTTAATGAGCTCCAATTTTTCCAACCAATATTACCACCACAAAATGCTAAGCCGTAAGGCTTTTTGAACTCGCTTGTAAAACTATCAATTAAAATTTTACATGAATTATAATCTTTAAGATCAGATTGAAATATTTTGGACCTGGTAATTTTGTTAATTGAATTATTTAATTTTTTAATTTTTTTTTCATTGTTAACAAAATGTAACCCAACGTTATAGCCAGCTTTTGAAAGTCTTATTGCTGTTTCAGATCCAATTGAACCTGAAGCTCCAATAACTAATATAGATTTATTTTTCTTAAACTTCGTATTTACCATAAAGGATAAATATCATCTGATTTTTGTTTTTCTTTTTTCTTTTTTCTTTTTATTAAATAAACAATTAGTAAAAAAATTATTATTAAGGCTATAGAAATTGTAATAATCATAAATTACTTATACTTTATTAATTTTTTTTTGCTACTGTTATAAAAAAGCCAGGAAAATATTCTTTATTTTGTAGTTTTTTAGTCCCGTAATCAGCCAACTTTTTTTCCATTTCAAATAAATGATTTAAATTTTCAATTTTTTCAAATTTATTTATGCTAGTTGATACTATTTCGCAATTGATCGACTTAAAAATTTCAACTATTTCTTTAAAAGTATGTTGTGTTTCGTGAGGATGTAATACCTGGTCTCTAAACCATGAATAGAGTTGTTTTTCATCTTTTATCTTATGCAATTTTTTATACTGCTCAAATTTTTCATTTTTATTTTTTATTTCTTTAAAAAAGTCTAAAAAAGGTTTGCGTCCATATTTGTGGTAAAGTCCCAAAAATATAAAAGATTTTTTATTAGCATATGAAACTATTTGTTTAATAGCTTCTAAGCAATTATTGGTGTGATGCAAAACTCCTAGTGATACAATCAGGTCATATTTCTGATTTTTATTAAAACTAAATAAATCGGATGTATAAAATTTTGATTCTAAACCAAGCGCCGATCTAATGTTTTCAGCATATTTTATTACTTCTGGATTAAAATCAACGCCTGTTACCTCAACTTTATTTTTATGATGATAAGATAAAGAATTAACCAACCAACCTCCACCACAACCAAAATCTATTATTTTAATTTTTTCAAAATTAGAAAAAATTTTTTTTAATTCTGGATACAACAAGACTGGGTCTTTTTTCTTTATTTGTTCAACCGCTGAATCAATATTTCCATAAATATTGAAGGGTAAATTTTTATAAAACTCTAAAACTTGCAGGTTCTGATAGGACATTTAATAAATTTTTTTTAAAAATTTTTTAAACTGAAAAATACTATTAACAGAGAAATTTGGTTTAAAATTTTTATCAAAATATCTTATATCTACACTATATCTCGGTCTTAAATAAACCTTTTCCTGGGGTACAGATCTATGAAGCGTTAATGGATGAAAAATCACGCATTGAGATGGCTTGGTTTCTATTGTTGTTATTTCTTTTAGATCGATTGATTTATTTCTTTTTATATTAAAAAATCCCTGCCCCTTTACATAACTATGATTATATAGTTTTTTTTTATGCGAAAATTTTACTAATTGTATTGAGTCATTTAAACTAGAACCATTGACAGAAAACCAAAGGGTAGCGGGATACTTTTTTAAATGATTTTTATTTTTACTTAAATACCAAGTTCCTTCATCTTGATGCCAATTATAAACAGCTCTTTTTTGATCTGGAAATCTTGCGCGAAAAGTTGAAATTTCAAATAACTCGGGTTTTGAAAAAATTTTTTTAAAAACAAATTTTATTCCATCAGAGTTAATTAATTTTTTTAGTTCGATTGAATTATTAATGTCATTCATAAGTTTTGACCAAAATTCTTCTTGGGGTAAATTTTCTAGCTCCAGATTAATTTTTTCATTAATTGAAAGATTTTCATCATGAGTTACTAATAAATGTTTGGTCTTTTGGTAAATTAAATTTTGTAAATTTATTAATTCATTATCTAAACTAACATCAATAATGTCTGTAAATCCTCTATCTTTAAAATTTTGATCCATAAAATATTAAAAAATTATAATTTTGATAAAATTAACTCCGATATATATTTGTAACCAAGATCTGTTAAATGGAATCTGTCTGTAAATAACCATTCTTTATCACAATTTTTTTTATCAATAAAATCTGTACCATCTATAAAATCTATATTTAAATAATTACATTGTTCTGCTATGCAATCTCTATAAAATTGGTACTGGGTTTTGTCTAATGACTTAATTGTTTTAAAACCTTTATTTGTAGTATCAAGTTCTTGAAAGATTTTTTCCTCTTCGTTAGAAAGCTTTTTATTGCAGAATAATGCAAATGGTTGAAGTACATAGGTAATTTTTACACCCATGCCTTTTTGAATATTTGACCAACATTTAAAATTTTTCTCAACTAAATTTCTTAGTATATTTTTTTTATCAATAGGATTTTTTCCGGAATTTTTATTTTTAAAAATTCTATTAATAAGTTCTTTTTTTGTGATTGAGCTCCAATCAACATTCTCTTTAATAAATGGATCAAACAAAAAACTTGCAAAATTTCTTTTCCAATTATTTCTTGCTAAAGACATCCCTTTAATAAATTCATTATTGAAGTAATAGGGCCCTAAAACAGGATCATATGAAGATAAATGGTTTATAAGAAATAGATCGTTACTACCAGAAAATATAACGATTCTTTTTATATCTTTTAAAGAATTTATGAGTGACTGAAATAAAACTATTTCCTGAAATCCTGAAAACGCTCTTCCCCCAAGATTAAAAAAATGAAATTTTGATAATTTACTTAAATTGCTTGAAGCAGTTGATGAATCTGAGGTAGCACCTACACCGAAACTTATAGAATTTCCAATAAGAACTGCCTTTTCTTTATTTTTAGAAATAATCTTTTCGTTAAATATTGTATTATTTTTTTCAATTTCCTTTACTTGTTCATTTTCCAAACCATTAAACCGTAAACCAAACTGATCTATATTTACTACTTTTGATCTAAAATTTGGTTTAGAAAGATACATGATATAAGGCTTCCAAGTTTCTCCGATCCCATCATAAATTTTCATTTGTGGAACCAAATCATATCTTGATGATCTTTTATTAAACATTGCTCCACCCTTTAGAATTTTTTATACTACAGTACATGCACGGCACGGAGTTAGTTTAATTCTTTGATTTTGAATATGTATTTGACGTAACTTATTATATTCTTTTGATTTCCAAATTTTGCTAAGATTTCTTTCTGGAAAAGTACCAACTGTCAAATTTGACTTATAATCAACATCACATGGATTTGCTTTCCCATCCCACCAAATAAACATTCTTCTCCATAAATCGGAACAGGGCTCTGTTATATCATTCGCTTCTTTTTGATAAGAATTTTCCCAGGGGTTATAGTCCACAAACGCAACTTGATCTACTAAACCATTCCATAAATTATTCATATCTTCAAAATTCTGTTCATCTGAAAACTTAACTCCCGATACTCTTGAAATAATTTGGTTATTTGAATAATGAGCTTCTCTAATTTTTTGAAACTTCTCAATATTCTTTATTACTTGGCTTAATTTTCCGTTAACTCTTAGTTTTGCATATAATTTCTCATCAGCAGCATCGGCAGAAAATACTACGGTTTTAACTCCTCCAGAAAGAATAGCATGGCATTTTGCTTCATCTAATAATGAAGCATTTGTGTTTATTTTTAAATTTAAAAATTTACCTTTAGTGTAATTTAGCATTTTTTCAATATCTTTACATGCCAAAGGTTCTCCTCTAGATGCAAGTGATATAAATTCTACATTACCTTCAGCATCATCAATCACTTTTTTGAAAAATTCATAATTCATTCTACCCATAAATCCATTTTTTTTGTTAGTAAAGGTTTTGTCAGTTTCAAAACAAAAAACACATCTATAGTTACATATAGAAGAAGGTTCAATTTGGAGATAGGGAGGAAAATCATCAACTTCTTTAGTTTGTGGAAATATTTCATATCTATATCTGTGTACAATATATTTAAGCAATAAAGCTTCTGGAAGGGTACTAATTTCTGATAAAACATTTTCTGAAAGTTTAAATTTTATTTTTTTCTTATTTTCAGTTAGATCAAATATAGCTCTATCGAGAATTTTTTTATGAGGATTAGATAAGCTAGAAAGTATATTTTTATTTTTTTTAACTTTTAAAATCTTATTAATAGCTTGATCTATACTTAAATTACTCTTGCTTTTAAAGTTCTTAAAACTATTATGTTTTGCGTAGGTATTAACCTTCATTATTTATTTAAATCCGTTTCTTTTTAACCAAAATTCTACCATGGGTAACTGCCATTCATAATCAACGTCACAACCACCCTCTGAATGAATTGGCGCAATTTTTCTTCCCATCCATTTTTGCGGTAATAAACCTTTTTCCATATTTTCTAAACATTTTGGCCTAACAATAGATACCGACATATCTGCATAATACACATCTCCTTGTGAATCTCTGTCACAATTTAATGTTTTGGGATTTCCAAAATTTTTAAATGGGACAAAAGGTATTAAATTTTTTTGTTTTGTAAGTTTTCTCGCTCTTAATGGACTCCACATATTATATATCGAGGTTGATACAGCTGAATCAATTTTTTTATTTTTTCTTAAAATACGAATTCCATCATCAATTAATTTACCAGATATAGTTGGTGCATTAGCCATTAGTAAAACAACAAATTCAATATTTTTTGTTTTTAAATTTAAAAAATTTTTTGCTTTAAAATAAGCATGCTTGTATACATTTTCACCTAAAGCTTTACTATTTGCCAAACTTTTTGGTCTTTCAATACAAATAGCTCCATATTTTTTTGAAGTTTTTGATATAACCGGACAATCGGTTGAAACAAAAATTTTATCAACGTATGAAGATTTTTTGCAAGCGATCAGGGGATATTCACACAGTCTTCTATTTAAAACTTTTTTAATATTCTTTTTTGGAAAACCTTTGCTGCCAGCTCTTCCAATCATTAATGCAAATATCATTTTAATTAATTTTTTAACTCCCTAATTAAAGAAAGAACTCCTTCCTCTAGATTAATGGCTTTTTTAAACTTAAATTCTTGTGCTTTTAAAACTTTATATGGATTAGGCTGAATAGCATAGTGTTTACTATTTTTATCATTTTTAAAAATAATTTTTTTATTAATTTTTAATTTTTTTGAAATAAACTTTAAAACTTCGCTTACTTTTCTCAACTTTTTACCAGTTAAAATTATAGATTTGTTTTTATATTTACTCTTCAAAATTTCAACACTTGCCTCTGCTGCATCTAATACATTAATATATTTTCTCTTGGCTTTTTTATTTCCGTTATAAAAAAGTTTTTTCTGAAAAATAGCTTTATCGAGAATTTTTCTTATACCATTGGACTTGTCAGATCTGCTGCCATAAACTGATCCATATCTAAGGATAGTATAATTTTGATGATAATTTTTATTAAACTCTTTAACATAGTCATCGGCTGCTCTTTTGCTGCAACTATAGAATCCTCCTTGATCTGTACCAACATATAGTGAACTTGCTTGAATGAATCTTTTTATTTTATATTTTCTGCTTAAATTTAAAGCTTGAACAGTACCTAAAATATTAGTTTTTGCTGTAATAATTGGTTCTTCCATTGCCAAATCCAAATCTGCTAATGCTGCAAAATTATAAACTATTTGATTTTTTTTTATAACTTTTTCCAGAGCTTGATAATTTAATATATTTCCTATTACCATTTTTTGCCCATCTTTTATCCATTTGGATTTTTTTTTATCAAAAATTGTGACCTTGTGCCCTTTTTTGTTCAAGGCATCAGCCACATGTGAACCGATGAAACCACCTCCACCTAAAACGACTATTCTCATTAAATTACTTTATATATTAAATATTTTATCTACAACAATTTTTAGATCTTTTTTTTTCAACTTTAATGGATTATTTGATTCAGAAATATCATATTTTTTTGATAATGATTCAAAAAAGTTATTTTTTTTAGTATAAGGAATATATGTATTTTTTATTTTAATTTTGTTTGCTTTAAAAATATTTTCTATACTATTCAATATAATTAAACTTTTCTCTTTTTTTGATATTTTTTTTTGATTTTTATTTACTAAGTCAAATAATTTATAATATTCGTAAAATCTTTTTTCATGATTTCTTTTAAAAAAACATATTCCAGAAATTCCATACCCCAAACCTTGCGGTACCGAATAATTTGATGAAAGATAGTATGATAAATTTGCAGCTGGACCACTACTTGAATTTAGCAAGGCTACAACAGAAAAGTATGAACCCCATTGCATTTCAGACCAATATTCAAGATTATTATTATTTCTTAAAACTTTTGGTAGATTTTTATATAACAATTGAAAAGATTTTTCAGATAAAATTCTAGAAATTTTACTTGCCTTCTTATTAAACATTGTGTCTATGGACCTTATAAGGGCGCCTAAACTTGAATTTAAAATTACTTTCTTTGGTGCATTTGCTGTTACCCTCGGATCCAGAATTGATAGTATTGGATAATTGTTTTTTGTATTAATTCCTAATTTTTTTTTAGATTTTAAATCCGTAAAAACAGCATTATATGCAACTTCAGCGCCAGTTCCGGTTGTTGAAGGTACCGCAATAACTGGAATGCTACGTTTAATTTTCTGAGGAAAACCTCTGTAATTTAGAGCTTTTCCCTTGTTCTTCAAGAGAGTTGCTATGCCCTTTGTAAAATCAATTGTGCTTCCTCCTCCGATTCCAATAAGACAATCTAAATTCAATTTCTTTTTTTCTCCTAGTTTTTTAATAGTATAATCTAAATCCTGATAAGTTGGTTCACTTGCTCCGCTGAAATAATGAAAACCTTTTATAATTTTTTTGTTTTTTATTTTTTTTAAGTATTTTTTTATATACTTTGAGTTCTTTATTAATTGCTTATCAGCAACAATCAAAACATTTTTAAAACTTTTTTCTATTAAAAAATTATATATGCTATCAATTACATTATATCCTGAAATAACATTCGTATTTATCTGAAAATTAAAGCTGTTTTTCATTACTCATTTCAGATTGTATATACTTAGTAAAAATCTCCCATAAAGGAACATCTGGGGAGCTGGGGTATTTTAAATAGTTATTTTTATATTTTTGATATTTCAAAGTATCGACTTTAAATAGATTATCTAAATTAAAATTTTTCTCTAAATCCACATTTATATTAACTACTTTGCTGTTAATTTCTTTTGCAAAACTTTTTATTCTTGTTCCTATCCACGATTTATTTAAATCATTAGAAGTTAAAAATGCAGTAGGTTTATTAAAAAGAATCGCATAGGATAAAGATGTGCTTGCATGCAACAAAACCAATTTCGACTCTTTTACAAGTTCTGCGGTGCTTCCTCTATAGCAATCTATTCCTTTTAATAAATTTGAAAGATTTTTTATCTTAGATTTTGGATGAACTGCAAATTTAACTTTTAATCCTGTCTTTTTTTGAAATTTTAATAAAAAATCTACTAATACTGGGTAGTACTGAGTTTCATTCACAGGGGGTTCTAGGTTATGTTGAAAATAATCAGGATGAGCTACCATATCTTCATCTAAAAATACCGCATAGGAATCCTTATTTTTTTTTGGATTATTTAAAATATTTAAATAAACATCATAATCCATATGATGACCTTCTATTATTTTAATTGCATTTAAGCTTCTAGAACGCACTAATCCACCAGAAATTAAAATATCCGGCTGTTGTTTCTGTTTAACTAAATTAGTTAGTATCTTATAAAGTTTAATTGGCGCCATAGTATATTTGAGCAATTTTTTTAATTTAATTCTAATATTTTCTTTAGTTGGAGGTATTAAGTTTGTATCTGTTTTTACGAATATACCTTTTTTTTCTTTAATTTTTTTTCTAACCCAATCAGATTCTGGGTTATGATTCAGGCTATCTAATACTATAGGTGTATTAATTTTTGAATAAAGTTTTAGAAAATCTTCTTTGGAGCTAATC
>CEUZ01266045.1_pt1 | contig 18312 bp, 16 predicted proteins | sample 361511 | NCBI WGS metagenome assembly CEUZ01 (sample SAMEA2622822, study PRJEB7988) | marine metagenome | biome: marine biome (ENVO:00000447); feature: surface water layer (ENVO:00002042); material: "saline water (ENVO:00002010), including plankton (ENVO:xxxxxxxx)" | depth 5 m
GTATTTATCAAAAAAAAATTTTAAATATTCTAAATTAATAAAAAGCGGAACTGAAAAAATTGCAAAAATAATTAATGAAACACTTTAAAAAAAAAAGAAAGTTTTTGATATGCTTGGGAGGAGGAATTTCTCAACTGCCTCTTATAATTTCAGCAAAAAATAAAAATTATCAATTAATAGTAATTGACAAAAATAAAAAAGCTCCAGGAAAAAAATTTGCAGAAATATTTCTTAATATATCTACAGAAAATACGAACAAAATTATTAAAAAATTAAATGAATTAAAAATCTATAAAAAAATGATTAAAGGAGTAATAAATAGAAGCTCGGGAAATACGATTTTAACAATGTCTAAAATTCAAAAAAAATTTCAACTAAATGGATCAATACCTAGAATGGTTAAAAAAACTTTGGACAAAAATGATTTTATTGTTCATTGTGTAAAAAATAACATTTTGGTTCCAAAATTATATAAAAAAAAAGGAAAAAATATTCCATTCAAAATGAATTCCTTTTCTGTTGTGGTTAAACCTTCTTCATCCAGAATTGGAAAAAAAGGTATTTCAATAGTAAATAACAAAAAATATCTTAAAAAAGCATTAAATTTTGCAAAAAAAAACTCGGAAAATAAATCATATATTATTCAAGAAAAAATTGACGGTAAAGATTTAGTCCTTTTAGGAGCAGTAAAGAATAAAAAATTTATAGAATTAACAACAATTGACGAAATTAATATAATAAAAAAAAATAGGATCAGTAGATATTCTTATCAAAATCCTACAAAAAATTTAAATTTAAATAGAAAAAAAAAAATTTTAAATATAGCTAAAAAAATTATTAAAATTTTTAAATTAAATAATTGTCCATTAAACTTGTCATTTAGAATAAATAATAAAGATGCAATATATTTGATTGAAATTAATTTAGAAATAAGCGGTGAATTAATTCATGAAAAACTTATTAGATTTAAAAATAAAAAAACTAACAGCTTTAATTGGTATTTAGATGTGTTTTTCTTAAATAAGAAAAATATAAATCAAAATAAATTTTTAAAAAAAAAAATTAAAGTTAATGATAAAATTTTAAGGATTGGTAATGTTAAATAAATCTTACAAAGAAGTACTTATTCTTGGATTAAACAACGATCAAATACCATATATTTTAATTATAAAAAAATTAGGATACAAAATCTTTGGTGTAGATAAAAATGAAAATGCCCCAGGAAAAAAATATTGCGATTATTTTAAAAAAACTTCCTACACAAATGTAAAAAAAATCATTAAGTTTTTAAAAAATAAAAAATTTTCTTCTAATGGTTTTTTTTTTACTGCTTCATCTCAAATTTCGCTTTTAAGTTTAGCTAAAATTGCTAAAAAATTAAATATAAAATTTGTAAGTCCAAAGATAATTGATAAGTGCATAGATAAAAGCAAAATGAATAAGCTTTTTAAAAAAAATAAAATTTCAACTGCTAAAACAAAATACATTTTAAATAAAAAAATTACAGTAGATAAAAATAGAGAATATTTCTTAAAATCTGATTATGGTAAATCTCCAAAATACTGTTATTTAATAAAAAATGGCAAAATTCCAGCACTTCCAGCTAAAGATGATTTCTATAAAAAATATTTTCTACTTCAAGAAAAAATTAATGGAGATCATTTTAGAATAAACTTTTTAAAAAGCAAATTTTATATATTTAAAAAATTAAATGATAAAGTCTGTCATCCAGTTATTAAAATTAACAAGAATTTCAAAATTATTAAAAAAAAAATAATAAAGTTTGTAAAAACTAACAACCTAAATAATTTTTTAATAAAATTTGATTTAATTATAAATGAAAATAATTGGTATATTATTGATATTGGATTTGATCCTCCAAAAAGACTCGAAAACGTGATGATCTATAAAAATAAAGATTTTTATAAAGCATATGTATATAATTGGCTTGGGATAAAAAATTTATTTTACAATTTTAATTTAAATGATTCAGTAGATCTAATTATAAAAATTAGTAAAAATGGAAAGACCCAAATTTTGAAAAGAAGATAATGAATATTGCAATAATTAATTCCCTAGGCAGAAAAAATTATTTAAAATGTTTAAATTCATTAAAAAATACAATTAATATTAAAGAACATAAGATATATAAATTTTATGAAAAAAAATTTAGAGGTCATACTTTAAATAATATCATCGCTAAAATTGGAACAAACAAGGACATTTTAATTGTTGCAGACGATGTAAAATTTACTCCTGGTTGGTATCAAAAACTGAAGAGAAATGAGCATAGAGCTGAAATGTGGGGAACAAGTATGCTGTATCCTGATTCAAAAAAAATTCAAGACAATGGATACGAGCTTGTTAAATACAATGAAAATACTTTTCTAAGACCTTTGAAAAGAGGAGATAAGTTTAAAAAAAATCCTAAACAAGAATGGAAATATACTGACTGTGTCTGCGGATGTTTTCTTTACTTAAATAAAAAAACATTTAAATTTCAAAAAAAATTTTTTCCCAAATATGGAATGAATAGATGGGATGAGTATACATTCATTCTTAAGGCAAAATCTAAGGGTCTTAAACTTGGTATATTAAATCATTATATGTATCACGAAGGTACTAGTACAAAAAATAATCCCAATAAAAAATTAAGTTCAACAAGCTATCAAATTGAAAAGGAAATTTGGAAAAAACTTGAACAAAAACTGATTGATAAAAAAAAAATTAAAAGAAAAATCAAAATTAATTTTCAGAAAAAAATTTTTAACTTAATTAATAATAAAAAAAATAATATTTTATTATATGGAGCGGGAATTTTTTCTGAAAATTTACTATCATCAAAATTAATAAAAAATAATAAAATAAATTTTACATCATCATTAAAAGAAGAAATAGGAATAAAAATTCACAAAAAATATAAAATATTAAATTTTAGTAAACTTAATATTAAAAATTATAATGTAGTTATAATCACCCCATCTGATAGTGCTGATAATATTTTCAAAAAAAAATTTAACGAATGGATAAATAATAATTGGAAAGGTAACTTTTATAAAGTAAAAGAAAGAAAAACTTCTTATTATTGGAATTACAGCTTAGATGAAATTAAAAATTAACAAAAAAAAACGTAGTACTGGTGCGCTAGAGGTGATTAGCGCTTTAAAAAAAAATAAAATTAAAGAAGTTTTTGTTTATCCTGGAGGAACTATAGCTCCCGTTTTAGATTTAATAGAAAAGAGCAAAATAAGAATTTTTTGTAGTCGTCACGAACAAGGAGCTGGATATGCTGCACTTGCTGCTTCAAAAGTTAAAAAAAAACCTCAGGTAGCTATGGTATCGTCTGGACCCGGTGTAACCAACATTGTTACACCTGTTGCAGATGCTTATTACGACTCGGTACCTATGATTATATTTACTGGACAAGTTGGTCAAAAAGATATGAGGGGTTCTAAAAAAATTAGGCAAAAAGGATTTCAGGAAACAGATACTATGAGTTTATTTCAATCTATTACGAAAGAATGTTTTCAACCCAAAAATCCTGATGAAATATTTAATGTAATAAATAAAGCATTTCAAGTTGCTTCGAGTGGCAGACCTGGTCCAGTTCTAATTGATCTACCCATGAATATTCAAAGAGATTACTTTATAATAAAAACAAGAAGAAGAAAAATATTCAAATTAAAAACTAAAAACAATAATAAAAAAATACCCGAAAAAAAACTTAACAAAATTATACGATTAATTATAAATTCTTCCAAACCTCTTATTTTGTGTGGACATGGAGTTGTTTTATCTCAATCAGAAAAAACGCTGAGAAAATTTGCTACAAAATATAAAATTCCAGTTACGATGAGTTTGTTGGCTCTAGGTGCTTTTCCAACAAGAAACTATTTATCTTTAGGATTTCATGGACATACAGGAAATCAAGCTGCAGGACTTGCGATTCAAAATTGTGATCTTTTGATAGTAGTTGGTTCTAGATTGGACCTAAGACAAGTTGGAACAGAAACAAATGAATTTGCCAAAAAATCAAAAATTATAAGAATAGATATAGATAAGGATGAAATTATAAATTCTAGAATTAAATGTAATATAAATCTAAAAGGAGATGTCGGTTACATATTAGAAAAAATATTAAATAAAATACCAAAAAATTTAACTAATAATTCAGATTGGTTAAAACAGGTTAAAAAATTTAAAAATCAACATCAGCTTACTTATAAAAAAACAAAATCAATAAAACCACAAGAAATAATTGAAAAAATAAATAATTTAACATTTTCAAAAAAAACAATATGTGTTTCTGGTGTTGGACAACATCAGCAATGGACAGCAAGACATTTTGATTTTGATAATCCAAAAAAACTATGGTTTACTTCAGGAGGTCACGGAGCAATGGGATATGATTTGCCGGTTGCAATTGGCTCTCAATATGTGTCACCAAAAAAACTTGTTTTATGTTTTGTTGGTGATGGTTCTTTCCAAATGAATATTCAAGAACTAGCTTCATTGAAGGTCTACAATCTGCCCCTTAAAATAATAGTCTTGGATAACAATAGACTGGGGATAGTGTCACAATTTCAAAAATTAAATTGGAATAATGATCCTACTTGTGGAAAAAAATGGAATCCAAATTTTAGTAATTTAGCAAAATCATACAATATTTTTTCTCAAACAATAGTTAATAGAAACAATCTTGATAATAAACTTCAAAAATTTTTAAATTTTAAAGGACCTTCGTTAATACACTGTATTATTGATAAAAATGAAGAAATATCACCTATGTTACTAGCAGGACAAACTTTAGATAAAATGTGGAAGAATGAAAAATAATATATCAACAGTAGCTTTTGTAACCGGAGGTTCAGGTGGCATTGGCTCAAGTATTTGTAAAGAATTAGCAAAAAAAAATATTAAAGTTTGTTTTACTTATTTTAAAAATAAAAAAAAAGCTCAAAAAATTGTTAATGAAATAAAAAAAAATGGCGGTAAAGCAGAAATCAAAAAAATGGATATAAGTAATATTAATTCTTCAAAAAGAACTTTGGATTACTTTATAAAAAAAAATGGAAAAATAAGTATCTTAATAAACAATTCTGGAATTTCACAAATTAAGCAATTTAATAAAATATCCCCAAAAGATTGGGATAAAATAATTAACGTCAATCTGAAAGGACCTTTTTTTCTAACAAAATATTTTTTAGAAAAAATAAATAAAAACAATTGGTGTAGAATTGTAAATATTTCATCATTAAGTGGTATTTATGGTGGCAAAGTACAAATTCATTACGCAATTACTAAAGCTGGTTTAATTTCGTTAACCAAATCTTTAAATAATATTTACGGAAAACAAAATTTTACAATAAATGCAATAGCACCTGGATTAATAAATACTCCGATGATAAAAAAAGAAATTATTTTAAAAAAAAAATATAAATTAAAAATCGGAAGAATAAAAGAATCAAAAGAAATTTCGAAAATTGTTTTAAAAATTATTTCTGAAAAATATAAAAACAAGAGTGGATTAGTTTTTAAAATATAATCATGGGAACAATATTAATTCTTAGTGCAGGTATTGAGGCAATACCAGGAATTCTTAGAGCAAAAAAAATGGGTCTTAAAGTAATAGTTTGTGATAAAGATTTAAATGCACCTGGATTTAAATATGCTGATTACAAGATTTATGGAAGTATATATAGTGGAACTAAACTTTTAAACTCTGTAGTTAATTTCAATAAAAAAAATAAAATAAGCGGAGTAATTGCTATGGCATCTGACGCTTCTATTATGGTTGCAAAAATTGCTAATAAACTCAAGCTTAATGGTATATCCTTAAAAACTGCTAGACTTTCTACAAATAAACTAGAAATGAAAAAAAAATTTCAAAAATGTGGAATTTCAGTTCCTTGGTTTAAAGAAATTAAAAGTCTTATTCAATTAAAAAAAATTTTAAAAAAAAATAAATTTAAATATATTATTAAACCAATAGATAATAGAGGTGCTAGGGGTGTTTTACAAATTAATCAAAAAAGTAATTTAGAATGGTGTTATAAATACTGCCTGAGCCAATCTAATTCAAAAAAAATAATGATAGAAAAGTTTATTGAAGGAAAACAAATTAGCAGTGAGTCCATTATTTATAATAATAGTCATTTGACTCCAGGAATGATTGAAAGAAACTATGAGTATATGAAAAAATTTAGTCCTTTTGTGATTGAAAATGGTGGTCAACAACCTGTTAGCTTAAGTAAAAAGGAAATTAATAGTATTGCTAATTTAACTGTAAAAGCTGGAAAATGCCTGGGCGTAAAAAAAGGTACAGTAAAAGGTGACATAGTTATAAATAAAGGTAAACCATATATAATTGAGCTTGCAACACGATTATCTGGGGGATGGATGAGTTCTGACCAAATTAAACTTGCAACTGGAGTAGATATTTTAAAAATTGCTATTCAAATTGCTTTGGGACAGAAGGTTGATCTCAAAAGAAAGAAAATTAAAAAAAAAAAAGCTGTAGCAATCAGATATTTTTTTCCAAAAGAAGGAAATTATTTTTATATAAATAAAAAATTGCTAAATATTCGAAATAAATATATTAAAAAATACAAATTTTACTTAAAAGACAAAAAAATAGTTCAAAAAATAACCGATCATACAAAAAGAGTTGGTTTTGTAATTGCTGCTGCATCAAATAAAAAAAAAGCTATATTTGAAGCAAATAAATTTATAAATTCAACTATTAAAAATTAATAAATTGAAACTTTTTTTAATATTCCACATTAATATTTGTTTTTCTTCTATTGAAGAAAGTGAGAGAAAACAGGTAATTAAAAGATGTTATTGGCCATTATTAAATCTTATTCAAGAATTAAAAATACCTGTGGGTATAGAAGCTAGTGGTTATAGTTTAGAAGAAATAAAAAAAATTGACCCAGAATTTATAAAAAAATTAAAATTTTTAATTAAAAAAAAATATTGCGAACTAATTGGAAGTGGATACTCTCAATTAATTGGACCTTTAACTCCTTCAAAAATAAGTGATTATAATTTAAAAATTGGAAATAAAATATATTCTAAATATTTAAAAACAAATCCTAAAATAGCACTAATTAATGAGCAAGCTTTTTCAGCAGGTATAGTAGATAATTATTTAGACAATGGTTATAAAACTATAATTATGGATTGGGACAATTGTTTCAAATCTAACATAGAAATAAAAAAAAAATATTTTTTCTTTCCTCAAAAAGTATCATCTTCTACCAAAAGAAGAATTAATGTTATTTGGTCAAGTTCAATATTATTTCAAAAATTTCAAAGATTTGCTCAAAGTGAAATTGGAATAGACGAATATATAAACTTTATAAAATCTAAAAAGTTAAATAATAAAAATTCTAGTATGTGTATTTATGCTAGCGATCTAGAGGCTATTAACTATAGAACTAAAAGATATAAAGCTGAATCTAAAATTGAAAAAAGTGAGTGGAATAGAATTAAGTGTTTAATTAAAAAATTGTTAGAAAAAAACTTTATATTTATTAAACCATCTGGAGCTCTTAATTCAAATAGGAATAAATATAGTTTTAATAATTTAGAATTTAAAAATCCTGCTTTTCCCTGTCTTACAAAAAAACAACAAAAATATAATATTTTAAGATGGGCGGTCACAGGAAGAAATGATAATAAGATAAATTCTTACTGTTGGAAAATTTTTTATCACTTTAAAAGAAATAATATAAAAGACTTAAATCATTGGAAAAAATTATGTTATTTTTGGAGCAGTGATTTTAGAACACATATTACTTTAAAGAGATGGAAAAATTACTTAAAGCAATTAAATTTATATATAAAAAAAATTAATTTTAAACACGAAAAATATAAAGCCAGTAAAGTTAATAAATATAGAAACATTTCTTTAAAAAAATACCAGGAAAAAATATATATAAAAGGCAAACATATAGAGATTCTATTAAATCCAAAGAGAGGATGTTCAATTGAAAAATTTTACGACAAAAGAGTATCAAATAATTATCTTTTTGGTTTTGTTCCACATGGGTATTATGAAGATATTTCACATGGTGTAGATTTTTATTCTGGCCATTTGGTTATTGAACCTTTGGGAAAACACAAAATTACCGATCTGTTTAAAATAAATCATAGAATAAAAAACTGGAAAAATGGATTAATAGTATCAAGTTTTTTTAAAAATAATTTCGGAAAATTTGGTAAGGATATAATTTTTGATAATAAAAATAGTAAAATTGGAATAAAATATAATATAAATCTTAAAAAAAATATTAACGGTTCAATAAGATTAAGTCATATCACATTAAATCCCGAAATATTTAAGAAAGATCTTTATTATCAAACACATAATGGAGGAAAAATTTTTGAAAAGTTCAATTTAAACCAAAAAAGCTTTGATCATGGTGAAGCTGTTTCACACTTGATAAGTGCAAATCAAGCTATAGGTTTAACTGAAAATCTAGTTAATTTAGGTGATAAATCAAAAAAAATTTGTATAAATATTGATAGGAATTTTGATGCTCAAGTAGGAATGATATCTTTTAAAAAAGTTAATAAAAAAAATTTTTTTAGATTATATTTTTCTGTAAAAGAACATGATGATACCTCAAGATACATAAAAAATTTTAACACTAAGGTTGTTACATGGATATCTGCAAATAAATCTAATCACAAATGAAAAATTTAAGCAATAAAAATAGTTTATACAAATGGATGATAGACCTTTTTCCTATATGCAGATCTTTAACAGGAAAAGGTGTTGATCAAACATTAAATTATTTAAAAAATAAAATTGGAATTAAAATTAAAGTAATTAATTTTAAATCAGGTAAAAAAGTTTATGATTGGATAATTCCTAAAGTTTGGAATATAAGTGATGGTTATATCAATAATTTACAAGGGAGGAAAATAGTTAATTTTAAAGAAAATAACTTACATGTTGTTGGTTACTCTACAAAAATAAATAAAATTGTATCTAGAAGTGAGCTATTTAAACATATTTTCACACAAACAAATCAGCCAAATCTTATTCCATACGTTACAAGTTATTATAAAAAAAATTGGGGATTTTGTGTAACAGAAAATTTTAAAAAAAAAAAATTAAAAGATAAAAGATACAAAGTATATATAAATTCAAGTCATAAAAACGGAAATTTAAAAATTGCTGAAACTTTAATAAAGGGAAAACAAAAAAAAGAAATTTTTTTCTCTACTTATTTTTGTCACCCTTCAATGGCAAATGATAATCTTTCTGGCGTTGTGGTTCAATCAGGTCTAATTAAATATATTAATAGTAATTATAAAAAAACAAACTTTAGCTACAGATTTATTTTCATCCCTGAAACTATAGGCTCTATAGCATATCTATCAAGGAATTTGAGGGGACTTAAAAAAAATATGATCGCGGGATTTAATTTGTCATGTGTAGGTGATGATAGATGTTTTAGTCATGTTGAATCAAGAAATGGAAATAACTTGGCTGATAAAGCTCTTGAGTCAGCATTAATTGAAAAAAAGAATAAAAAAAAATATTCTTTTTTATATCGTGGTTCAGATGAAAGACAGTATTGTTCTCCTGGTATTGATTTGCCTGTTTGTGGTTTTAGTCGAAGCAAGTTTGGGGAGTACAAAGAATATCACACAAGTGCTGACAATTTAAAAATAATTTCAGAAAAAAGTCTAAATAACAGTTTAGATGTGCTCAAATCAATAGTCGATGCTTTTGAACTAGATCTCTATCCACGAACAAACATCAAATGTGAACCGCAGCTAAGTAAATACAATTTGTATCCTACAATAAGCCAAAAAGGCATGGTCAAAAAAGATAGGTTTAGTAAGCAAGAATTTATTGATAGATGTAACGTTATTGCCTACTCTGACGGAAAGAATAATATTTTTGAAATATCAAAAAAAATAAATTTTTCTCTAAATAAACTAATAAAAGAAATCAAAATTCTTAAAAAAAAGAAAATTATTAAATAATGTTAAAAGAAAATTATTTTTCTAATTCAAATTTTTTTTTTAAAAAAGAACTTTTTAGAAGACAAAATTGGTTAAGAAATAATGAAGATAAAAAAGCTATAAATGAGTGGCAATTTATATATAAAAATATCAAAAAAAATAAAGAATTTCAAAAAGTACATATAGCTTATAATTTTTCAAAAAATTTAAATTATAAACACCCTGGATTATCGTCTAATATATACTTTTATCATCCTTTAAGAGTTTGTATTATGTCAACAAAATTAAATTCAAAAAAATCTGCTGAACTTATGACATTATGTCTGCTACATAATGTGTTTGAAACAACTGATATTAATGAAAAAATTATAAAGAAAATATTTGGCAAAAAAATTTGCTCTTACCTTAAAATTTTGACCGTAGATAGAGAAAATGAATGGAAAAAAAATTATAAAAATAACTATTATAATAGAATTAAAAAATCTAATATAAATTTAGTTTTGGTAAAAATATTGGATAAATTAGATAATCTTTATTTATTAAAAAATAATAAAAATAATAAAATTAAAAAAAGATACCTTGCAGAAATACAAAAATATTTAATGCCTTTGGTAAAATCTAAAGTAAAGAAGATTTATGATCATTTTGAAACTTTAATTGAATTTTCCAAATAGAATAAATGTTATATACTGAAACTAATGTTAAACTTAAATCTTAAAAATAAAGTAGTATTAATCACTGGCGCTAGCAAAGGTATGGGCTACAAAATTGCTGAACAATTTTCACTTCAAGGCTCAAAAGTATTTTTAGTATCTCGAAATAAAAAAAATCTAATAAAGTCATGCAAAAAAATTAAAAAGCATGGTGGAAAGGTTGAGTTTTTTAGTGGAGATGTATCAAATCCAAAAATTCATAATAAAATATTTACTCAATGTAAAAAAAAATATGGTCCAATAGATATATTAATAAATAATGCAGGTGGCCCTCCAATGGGCAATTTGTTTGAACATAACGCTAAAGACTGGGAAAAAGCAATACAAACAAATATGATGAGCGTAATACGATTTTCCAAACTCGCTTTAAAAGAAATGAAAAAAAAAAATTGGGGAAGAATAATTACTATAACATCAACAGTTACAAAAGAACCATCGCCTGAAATGATATTGTCTGCAACTGCAAGAGGTGGCTTATCTGCTTTTAATAAATCAGTTTGTATTGAATTTGCAAAATACAACATAACAACAAATATCATATCTCCTGGTGGAGTTTTGACAGAAAGACTTAAAAATCTATTTAAAGAAAAAAGTAAAAGATTAAATAAAAATTACAAAAATGTATTACAAGCTGCTCAAGATAGTATTCCAGCAAAAAGATTTGCAGATCCAGAAGAAATTGCGAAAATCACCCTTTTTTTATGTTCTGAACATGCATCATATATAAATGGAGTTAATCTCACAGTAGATGGTGGGCTAACTAGAAGTCATTAGTGAAAAATTATTTTAAGAAAGATATTTTTTCAAAAAATAAAATTATTTGGAATAATAGAAATTTACTAAATCAAAATTTATTTGGAAAAATCAATTTATTTTTTACAAAAAAAAAAATTGGAAAATTAAAATATATACACAAAAGATCTGGAATCGAAATAAACTCTAATAATTTTAGGATAAAAATTAATAAAAATATTTTCTTGTTAAAAAAATGGTCTAATAATTTAAGTAAAAAAAAAATAATCAAAATTAATAAGTTGAATAATATTTTATATAAAAAAATAAATTTAATTCCTAAAATTATTCAAATAAATAATAAAAATGAATTTTTATTTAATCGTCAATATTGGACTTTATATAAATTTTTGAATGGAAATCATTTTTCTGGAAGTATTAAAGAATTTAAAAATACATCATTTAATATTGGCTTACTTTATAAAAATTTAAGAAAATTAAGAATTCAAAATAACTTCCCAAATGGACCTAGATACAATAGTTATAAAAACAGAGAAATTTTTAATGACATTATTAAGAATAAAAAAAATTGGAATAATATGTTTGGTAAAAAATTAGAAAATAAGTTACTACAAAATTGGGATTTAATAAAAAAAACATACAATAATAACCAAAAAAATAAGCCTCTTGTAAAATTTAAGCAATTATCTCATATTGATTTACATCCACATAATATTTTAATTAAAAATAAAAAAGTAATATCATTTCTAGATATGGAATCATGTAGAAATATGAATCCTGGATATAGTTTAGCTTTTTGTTGTTTAAAAATTTGTAAACAAACTATAATTAAATCAAAAATAAAAAACAAAAATAAATTAAATTTACTAGTAAGATTGTTCATAAAAGAAGTCTCAAAAAACTATCCAAAAATTAATTTGCTTTATAAACACTTCTTTTATTATGCTTCAAGTGAAGTTTTGAGAAGAATCCTTATAATTTTAAACCAAAACTTACAAGGTATAAAAACTTGGAACAAAGTTTTGGGTATACAAATAAACCATCTTAAAGAAACGGATTACCTCTTCAAAGATTTATGAAATTTTTAAAATTTAGTTTTTTTTATTATATTTTTTAATTCTGATATTGAAAGAAATCTTCCATTGTTTTCACTACTAAAACTAAATCCTTCTTTAACTTTTTTTGATTTCGTTATCTTGCAATATTTATTTATTGAATATTTTCCAAATGGTGAGAGAATTGCGTAATACTTCCCATAATCTACTGTATTAATAGAATCACTATTAGTAATCATTTCCTCATGCAGTTTTTCCCCTGGTCTAATTCCAATTAATTTAAATTTGCAATTATAATTAATTGCCTTAGCTAAATCAGTTATTTTAAAACTTTTTATTTTAGGAATAAATATTTCACTTCCTAACATATTATTAAATGCCCAAATAACAGCTTCAACACTCTCATTTAAAGAAATATTAAATCTTGTCATTGATTTATGAGTTATAGGGAATAAATTTTTATTTTTTAAATTTAAGAATACGGGAAGTACTGATCCTCGGCTCCCCATAACATTTCCATACCTTACTACAGAAAATTTAATATTTCTTTTTCCTACATAACTTCTTGCTGAGGTAAAAAGTTTATCAGAACAAAGTTTTGTTGCTCCATAAAGGTTAATTGGCCCAGCCGCTTTATCGGTTGAAAGAGCCACTACTTTTTTTACATTATTTTCTATACACCCTTCAATTAAATTTTGTGCCCCTATAATGTTTGTCTTAATAACTTCAAAGGGATTTCTTTCTGCTGACGGAACTTGTTTGAGAGCCGCAGCATGTACTACTGCCTGTACATTTTCTAGAGCTATTTTAACTCTTGGTTTATCTCTGATGTCTCCAATAAAAAATCTTAATTTGTGTAGATGTTTTGGATTTATACTTTGCATCATTTCATGTTGTTTTAATTCATCCCTAGAGAAAATTGCCAGTCTTTTTATAGTTGGAACATTTTCTAAAATATAGTTAGTAAAAGTTCTTCCAAAACTTCCTGTGCCCCCAGTAATTAATAAAGATTTTATATTTTTCATGAATATTAAATTGTTTATATGACAAAGAATTTATTATGTCTAAGAAATTTATTTGACTTTTTTACTAAAAATCTTTAAATAAAAATTATGTTGAAATGCATGGTGGGAAATCAGTGTGAAAATCATTGGCTGTACCTGCAACGGTTAAAGTCCGAGCGCCACCCAACATAGTCCGGTGTGAACGAAGGCCAGGAAAAGTCTAGTTCTAAATTTTAAAATTACAACGGCATTAATAGTTAAGGTGCATAATGCACGAAAGGTGTTCGTTGTGAAATTAAAAATTGTAAGCTTTAAAATTTATCTACTATTTGTATTAATTCTTTTTCATTATGATTCATTTTCCTCTGAAATTCCGATAATAGTAATTGCCCCAAGTAAAAAAGCTCAATCTTTATCTTCTGTTGGTTCCTCAGTTACAGTTTTAGATGAAAATTTTTTTGAAAATACAAACGAAACTTTTTTAGGCGACGTTCTTGCTGGTAACACAACTAGTGCAAACTTCTTTCAAAGTGGTGGTCATGGAACATCGTCAGCTGTTCAATTGAGAGGGCTTCCTAAAAGATATACAACTGTATATATTGATGGTGTCAAAATGTCTGATCCTTCAAGTGTTTCAAATGATTTCGACTTTAATAATATATTAACTGGTCAAATATCTAGAGTAGAAATATTAAAAGGAAATCAAAGCTCAGTTTATGGTAGTGGTGCAATTGGTGGAACAATAAATATTACAACCAAAAGAGGTAAACCGGGTTTACATAAAAATTGGACTTATACAATGGGTTCCAATGAAACACATAATTTATCAACATCAATCTCAGGGGCAAATGAAAAAAATAATTTTTATTTTGGTATAGAAAGATTTCAAACTAACGGCATATCAGCTATGACACATAATGAAGAAAAAGATAGGTATAGAAATAATTCTTTTGTAGGAAATTTTGACAGAAAAATTAATGATAAATTGAAGTTAAAGAGTAATATTAGAATTGCTGAAACTTATCTTCAGTATGACAAAGAAATTAACACAGCCACCACTACACATAGTGAAGAGGCAGATGGTTTAGAAGCATCCACAAATATAGGTTTAAATTTTAAAATTGGTGAAAAATTTTCTAGTGATTTAATAATTGCAAATACGTATATTGAAAGAATATATGGTGCAGCACCTGGAAGCGGAAATACAACTAAAGATAATTATTATGGAGAGAGATATACATACTTATATAAAGGAAATTATAATTTCAATTTAGATAATAGTGTTGTTTTTGGATTTGAAAGAGAAAATGACAAAATAGGCTATAATAAAGATATGACTGGATTGTCTATTAAAAATGCTCATGTCAATTCTGCTTATTTTGATTTTCAAAAAAGAAATACAAAAAATATTTATACCACTTTTGGATCAAGATTTGATGAACATTCAAAAGCTGGAAATGAAGAATCACATAGAATTACAGTAGCCTACTTATTTGATGATAAATTAACAAAATTAAAAAGCTCATATGGAACAGGTTTTAGATTTCCTTCTCTGTACGAAATGTATTTTGTATATGCTGCTAATTCTTCTTCTTTAGGTTATGTAAAAGCAGAAAATAGTAAAAGTTTTGATTTTGGTATTGAAAAAACAATACCAAATTTAAATTTAACTGTTGATCTTTCATATTTTAATTTAGAATACACTGACGTTTTAGAAGGATGGAAAACTGGAACAAGTTCAGGTTCTTCATACACAACTCAAAATATGCCTGGAACTGTAAAATCTCAAGGGTTAGAATTAATTTCAACTTGGAAAGTAAATGATCTATTAAATTTTGCCTTAAATTATACTTATACCTCTACTTATGATGGAGCAGAACAAGATGATCCAGATAAAAGTAGTAGCTATACAAATGCACAAATGGTTAGAGTTCCAAGAAACATAATTAACTTAAAAACAAATTATATATTTAAGAATTACAATAATTTATCACTTACTTTAAACTCCAAATGGTCAGATGTTGCAAGAGATTATGGAAATGGAAATAGAACATATGATGATGAAAGAACTGATGATTATTTTGTTAATGATTTAAATTTAAACTATAACTTATCAAATTATAATATATTTTTTAATGTAACAAATGTGTTGGATGAAAAATATGAAACTGCAAGAGATTATTCACAAATGAACAGATCTTTTAATTTAGGTATTAAAAAAAGCTTCTAAATCTAAAATAAAGTTTAATATTTTCGAAAATTTATCGTATTATATTTAAATGAACTATTTAAAAGTATTTTCAGTAATTTTTTTATCCCTAGTTGCAAGTAGATTTATTCCGCACCCACCAAATTTTACAAGTTTATTAGCACTAAGTTTTTATATACCAGTATTATTTGGTAGAAGATTTATACCTGCTTTACTTGTAAGTTTTTTTTTAACAGATTTAATACTTGGTTTCCATAATACAACATTATTTACTTGGGGCAGTGTTGTCATTGTTGGACTTATGTCTCACTATTTTAGAAAAAATTTTACAAATAGAATTTCTGGATCTTTGATTGGTGCTTTAATATTTTATATTGTCACTAATTTTGGTTTTTGGTTAACAGGATATTATGGATATAGTTTAAGTTCGTTAATTATTTGCTATGGTTTAGCTATTCCATTTTTTGGATATAGCATTATTTCAACTCTAATATTTTCTTTATTGTTCGAAACACTTTATAAAATCAAAACTATTAGTAGTTTTATTTATAATGTTAAATGAATACAATTGAATTCTTTGGTCCGTCAGGCTCTGGAAAAACATATCTAAGAAATAAATTAATATTAAAATATTTTAAAGAAAAGAAAATTTATGATTACAAATCGGTTAATTATAACTTTAGTAAAAATAGTGGTTTTGTAAAAATATATTTCTTACTTTTAAAAAGTAAATTTATTAAGAAACTTAAAAATATTTTACAAATTAAAAAATTAAAAAACTCTTTTTTAAATTCTTTTTATGAAAAATATAAAAAAAATATATCTACTATTAATTATAAAAAGAATGAATATAATAATTTAAATAAAATAAAAAAATTAATAGAAAATTCAAATTTTAATTATAATCAAAAACAATTATTTTTAGTTTGGGCAAATGAAGAATTTGGTGGTTCAAAAATTGCTAGAGAAATAAAAGACAGCAATTGTGTCCTTATTGATAGCGAAGGATTAATTCAAAGACTTTTTCTTTATTGTTATAAAAAAAAAAATAAACCCAAGATTATAAAAAATTATTTAAATTTAATAAATATCCCAAAAGCATTAATTTATTTTAAGTACTTTAGATCAAGAAAAAAGTATTTTTATAATTTTGATAACAATGAATTAAAAAATATTTTTTTTCTAACATTAAAAGAATTAAAAAAAAAAAAAATTATATTAATTGATTCCAATAAAAGCTTGGAAAAAATATATGACAAATTGAAAAGTCTAAGATAAACAAAGAAAAAGCGATGAAAATATTACACGTTAATTTCTCAGATATTGGCGGAGGAGCTGCCCAGGCAGTTTTAAGATTTCACAAATTGCTTATAAATAAAAAAGTTGAGTCAACTATGCTTGTTTGTGAAAAAAAAACTAATTACAACTCTATAATTGGTCCGCAAAAAACTTGGGAAGTATTTAAAATTAATGCAAAAAAAACTATAAGTCGAAATCTCAAATATATTTTTGAAACTAATAATAAAAATACACATTCTATGAACTTAATTCCTTCAGGATTGTTTAAAAAAATTAACGAAATAAAGCCTGATTATGTAAATTTACATTGGATAGGAAATGAAATGATTTCAATAAAAGAAATATCAAAAATTAATTCGAAAATTATTTGGACGCTACATGATATGTGGCCCTTTTGTGGTGCTGAACACTATACAATAGATAAAAGATATATAGAAGGTTACAATAAATCAAATAGACCAAATCATGAAAAAAAATTTGATTTAAATAAATTTGTTTGGAAACAAAAAATTAAATATTTTAATAATATTGAAAAAATTATTTGCACTACAGATTGGATGTTTCAAAAAGCTTCAAAAAGTTATTTATTCAAAGATAAAAATATTCGGAAGATACCTTTAACATTAGATAATAATTTTTGGAAACCACTTAATCAAAAATTTGCAAAAAATAGTCTATCGCTAGATGAAAATCTAATTACAATTTGTTATGGAGCCGAAAATTATCAAAGTAATAAGCGCAAAGGATTTGATCTCTTTAGAGAAGCTGTTGAAAATATTAATTCAAATATAAAATTCCAAATTTTACTTTTTGGAGATGATAGAGAATTTAAATTCCAAAATAGTTCTATTAAAGTTATAAATTATGGAAAAATTAATGACGAACATACTATAAAAACAATTTTTTCAGCTTCAGACTATGTAATTATGCCTAGCAGAATAGAAGCTTTTGGCCAGATAGTGCTTGAAGCTTTACATTGTGGAACGGCATGTATTATTTTTAAAGATACAGCGATGGTTGATTTAATAGATCACAAAAAAAATGGCTACATATGCAGAAATATGACATCAATTGATTTGGGGGAAGCTTTAGAATGGTGTTTGAACAATAGTTTAGAAAATAATAGAGAAACTATTTCAAAAAATATTTCTTCTAAGTATGATAATGAAATTATAATTAATAAATATTTAGATTTTTTAGAAGAATAAAAGACAATTAATTAATTTTAAGATTAGCAATATTAAATAACAAAATTTTTTTCAGTGCATAAATCAAGCCAATTGAGCTATTAG
>CEUZ01290334.1_pt1 | contig 18302 bp, 20 predicted proteins | sample 361511 | NCBI WGS metagenome assembly CEUZ01 (sample SAMEA2622822, study PRJEB7988) | marine metagenome | biome: marine biome (ENVO:00000447); feature: surface water layer (ENVO:00002042); material: "saline water (ENVO:00002010), including plankton (ENVO:xxxxxxxx)" | depth 5 m
CCCTTTAACTATTGATTTAAGTATGTTGATATTTGATGTTAAAAAAACCTCATTATCAACTTTTATTGTTGATTCATCTTTGAATTCAGGTGTATGTAAAATGAATCCTTTTTTTGTATCAACAGGACCCCCATAAGTAATTGGAATATTATCAATATTTGAATTATTTTTTATTTCTTCAAAATTAATTAAATTATTTATATTTGCTTTAATGATTGGTTGGTTTATCACTATTCCCATTGCACCCTCTTTTTTATGTGTAATTAAATAAATTACAGATTTATAGAATCTAGGATCAGCCATTGTTGGCGATGAAATTAAAAAATTACCAGATAAAAATTTATTATTTTTTTTCACAATATGAATAAATGAAATATATCATTTATTATAATAAATATTAATTAATATTGTTTATAGTAAATTTAAAATAATTATTATGTTTGCAAAATTCATTAAAATTTTTTTTACAATTATCTTTTTATTTTTAAATTTTTTTACAATAAGTTTTGCAAAAAATGATAAAGCTTATGTAGAACATGAGAAATTATCTTTAGAATTAATTTCATCAGTTAAATCAATAAATAATAAAAGTAATTTATATTTAGGTCTTTATTTTAAATTGGATCCCGGATGGAAGATTTATTGGAAATATCCAGGTAAGGCTGGATATCCGCCAGATATTGATTGGAAAGATTCTAATAACATTAAAAATTTGGAAATTTTATGGCCAAAACCTAAAAAGTTTGAAATTTTAGGCATGCAAAGTATAGGATATTCAAATAATATTATTTTGCCGGTCAAAGTTTCTTTGAGTAAAAATAATGAACTGGTAGTGGCAAATTTTAATATTGATTATCTAACTTGTAATAAAATATGCGTACCTTACACAGACAGATTAATATTAGAAATTCCTAAAGGAGATGGAAGTGGTTCTAAATATGAGAATTTAATCAATGAATATATTGAAAAGTCAAATTACATCAAATATTCTAATTTTTTTAGCCCAGATAGTATTTTATTTTTTTTATTAATTGCATTTATTGGCGGAATTATTCTTAATTTTATGCCATGTGTGTTTCCAGTTTTATCATTAAAAATTTATAATGTTTTATCTAATAATCAGAAAAGTATAACTAGTAAAATTATTAAAAGAAATTTTTTTGCAACAGTTCTAGGAATAATATTTTCTTTTTTTATTTTATCTTTAATAACAATTCTTTTAAAAAATTTAGGACATAATCTTGGCTGGGGTTTTCAGTTTCAATCTCCAATTTTTTTAATTTTTATGATTTCAATATTAATTATATTTTCTTTAAGTTTAATGGATATTTTTTCATTTGATATTCCTCGTTTCGTAAAAAATTATTTAAATAAAATTATGATTTTAAATAAAAAAAATTCTGAATTTTACCAAAACTTTTTTTTGGGAACTTTTATAACATTATTATCAACTCCGTGTTCCGCACCTTTTATAGGAACAGCATTAGGTTTTGCTTTTGTTAGCCCAAATGAAATTATTTTTTTAATTTTCTTTTTTATTAGTTTAGGATTATCTAGTCCGTACATTATATTGGCAACTAATCCAGGACTTTTGTCTTTTTTACCAAAACCCGGTCTTTGGATGAAAAAAATAAAATATTTTTTAAGCATTATTTTAATGATTACAGCTGTTTGGTTGGCAAGCGTACTATTAATTCAAGTAAATATTTTTAAAGATAATTCGAATGACGATAATTGGATAAAATTTGAACAAAATAAAATTGATAAATTGATTTTAGAAAATCATATTGTTTTTGTAGATATTACCGCTGACTGGTGTTTGACATGTTTTTATAATAAAAAAACTGTATTAGACAGAAAAAAAGTAAAAAATATTTTTGATAAATATGATGTAATTAAAATGCGCGGAGATTTAACAAAGCCTAACAAAGAAATAAATGAATACATAAATACCTTAGGTAGATTTGGAATACCTGTTAATATTATTTATTCTCCATCAACACCCCAAGGCGTGCTATTATCTGAAGTCTTGACTGTTAAGTCTCTTTTGAGTACCTTCGAAAGAGTAAAAAATGATTAAAGAAGGTGAAATATTCCCAAACAATAATATTACTGTAGTTGGTAACAAATCACAGGAAATGGAGACTGATAAGTTGTTTTCAGGTAAAAAAGTAATTTTATTTGCAGTTCCAGGAGCATTTACTCCAACCTGTAATAATTCACATTTACCTTCTTTCATTGAAAAATATGATGAATTAAAAGAAAAGGGAATTGATAATATAATATGTCTTTCTGTTAATGATCAATTTGTTTCAAAAGTTTGGAGAGACAGTAAATCATTAAATGATGATTTTTTATTTCTAGCTGATGGCAATGGACAGGTAACCGAAGCATTAGGAATGACTTTAGATTGCTCCGGTTTTGGCATGGGCAAAAGATCTAATAGATACGTAATGATAATTGAAGATAAAATAGTTAAGAAATTAATTGTTGAAGAAAATCCGGGCGTTTGTGAATTAACAAATGCAAATGAAATTTTAAATTCCATTTAAGATTTTATAGCCTTTTTTGCCAATATATCTGCTTTTTCATTAAAAATATTTTCATTATGACCTTTAACCCAAAACCATTGTATTTTATGATCTTCAATTATACTTTCTAGTAATTTCCATAAATCTGAGTTTTTAACGTCTTTTTTGTTTGATGTTTTCCATTTATTTATCTTCCATTTTTTAATCCAAATTGTTATTCCTTCTTTAAGATATTTACTATCTGTATAAATATTTATTTCTGTTTTTTTTTTAAAAGATGTAATAGCTTTAATGGCTGCAGTTAGTTCCATTCTATTATTAGTTGTATGATCTTCTGATCCACTGAGTTCCTTTATTGCTCCGTTATCAAACTTAATTATAACTGCCCATCCTCCAGGCCCCGGATTTCCTAAACACGATCCATCAGTATAAATATCAGCTTTTATCATAATTTTTAAAATTTTTTTTTTAAATTATTAGATTGAAAATATTTCAATTTATTTAAATACTCATTTGGATTTTTATTATATTTTTTAGGTATTTTTTTGTTCTGAGAATCCATTAATCGTGATAAATAAAATCTTAAACTACTTGCTCGTAGAAAAAAATTTAGATACTTTATTTCTTGTGTATTTATTTTTCTTATGGAGTTATAACCTCTAATTAAACTTTTCATTTTTTGTAAATCTAGTTTTTCTTTATAACACCATGCATTTATACATATTGATAAATCATAACAAAAAAAATCATTACATGCATTTGAAAGATCTATTATTCCTACAATATTATTTTTTTTAAAAAAAACATTATCTGGAAAAAGATCTCCATGAATAATTCCTGAGGGCAGTCTTTTCGGCCAATTCTTTTTTAAATAACGAAGTTCTTTTTTTAAAAATAAAGAATCTTTTTTTGGTAATTTATTTTTTTTTATTATTTTATTCCATTCATTTAAAGAAAAATCGTTTTTTCTTTTTTTGTTAAAATATAATGTAGTTTTATGAAATATTGCCAGAGATTTACCTAAATTATAGCAATGCTTGTTACTAGTTTTTTTAGCAATATTTCCTTCTATGAAATTAATTATGGCATATTTCTTATTTTTATAAGAACTTAGTTGTTTTCTTTTATTGTTATAAAGTATTTGAGGACAAGGAAAATTTTTTCTTTTTAAAAAATTTATTAACTCAATGAAAAATGATAAATTTTTTTTTTTTATTCTTTCAGTAATTTTATTTTCATAGATAGTTAATATGTATTTTTCTTTTTTTTTTGTTTCAAAAAAATAATTTGTATTTTCTATACCTTCTTCAATGCCTTTAAAAAAAAGAACATTTCCAATAGAATAATTATTTAAATATTTTTGAAATTCAAGTTTGTTAATTTTTGTGTAATAGGCCAATATAATATCTTATAAAAAAAAACAATTTTAGTATAATAATAGTAGTTTAGATAAAAATAAAAAAATGAATAATAAAAGTTCTTCAAAATGCTTGGAACCATATTCAGTAAAAGTTGAAAAAGGTAAAAAATATGCTTGGTGCTCTTGTAGCTTAAGTGCAAAGCAACCATTCTGTGACGGAGCTCATTCATCAACAGAATTTAAACCTATTATTTTCATAGCAGATACAAGTGGTATTGTTTATTTGTGCGGTTGTAAATATACAAAAAAACCCCCTTATTGTGATGGAAGTCATAGTTCTTTATAATTTTTTTTACTAAAAAGACTTGTAATAGATTTAGCAATATCATTAGTATCGTTTTTATTATTTTCATTCTTTAAAAAATCTAAAACACTTTTTATTGAGACTTCTAAAGCAAGTTTTCTTATATCTGTAACAGCTTGATATTTGGTTTGTTCTATTCTATCTAAAATTTTTTTTTTAGACCTATTACTATATAGCTCACCTTCTTTTAAAATCTTGTCTTTGATCATATCAGCCTCATTACCAGCATCATCAATAATTTTTTTTTTATTATTAATTATTTTTTCTAGATTAACCTTTGCTTCTTTTAAATTTGTTTCAGCTTCTATTTTTATTTTTTTTGTATCACTTATTTTTTTTTTTATTTCCTCTATTCTTTTATCCAAAGTTTCAATTAAAATATTTTTAGTTTTCTTATATGCTAAAATTACAAATATGATAAATGCAACTGCTACCCAAAAAGTTTCACTATGCAATATATTAGAATAATTTAAATTATAAATTTCCATTATTTATTTCTTTTAAGTTTTTATTAATTATTGATTTTAGGTTATTTTTTTTTATTTTTTTATTATCAGTGACTTTTTTTAGAATTTCCTTCGATAAATTAAATGAAATTTTATTAATTTCTTTTAATGCTTTTTTTTTTTTTAAAATTATATCTTTTTCATCTCTTTCTAATTTTTTTTCCAATTTTGTTTTCAATAATTCAAAATTTTGATTTATTTTTTTATCAGTCTTTTCTTTTAAACTAGTAATTATTTGTCTAGCCTCGGTCTCTGTATCTTTTTTTACTTTTTCAAGTTCTTCATTTATTATTTCTGTATCTCTAAAAAGTTGTTCCGAAATATGAATATTATTTTTAATTTCAGATTCACGTGTTTTAATTACATAAGATATTTTAGGAATTATTATCCTGGATAATATTATGTAAAGTATAAAAAAACTTATTACGAGCCAAAATATTTGACTCGGAAAAGTTGTGATTTCCAGTTGCGGCATCTTATTTAAATTTTAAAAATTATAAAAATAAAACTAAGAATGCAATTAATAAAGCGTATAAAGCTACAGCTTCTACTAAAGCAAAACCCAACATTCCCATTGGAAAAACCTGCGGTCTTGCAGATGGGTTTCTTGCAATAGCTGAAATTAAGGATGCAAAAATATGTCCTATTCCTGCTCCCACTCCGCCTAAGCCAATTACTGCCAATCCGGCACCAATTAATTTAGCTGCTTCTACTTCCATATTATTCCTCCTAAATTAGTGTAAATTAATAGCATCATTTAAATATAAACAAGTTAATACAGTAAATACATAAGCTTGTAAAAAAGCAACAAGAACTTCAAAAGCTGTTAGCGCAACATCTACTATTAGCGGGGCTATACCAAATAAACCTAAGGAAAATATAAAACCAGCAAAGACTTTTAACATTGTATGACCTGCCATCATGTTAGCAAATAGTCTTATCGATAAACTTACAGGTCTTGATAAATATGATATTATTTCGATTGGGACCATTAATGGTAACATTGCCATAGGTACTCCTTTTGGGACAAATAAACCAAAAAATTTAAAACCGTGCATCATAATTCCTATTAAGGTTACAAATAAAAAAATAAACATAGCCATAACAAAAGTAACTATAATATGGCTTGTAAAAGTAAAACTATAGGGTAAAAGTCCTAATAAATTTCCAAATAATATGAATGTAAAAAGAGTAAATATCAAAGGAAAAAATTTTTGTCCTTTATTTCCAATATTATCATTAATCATATTTGCAATAAATTCATAAAATATTTCAGATACACTTTGTAATCGTGTTGGTATAATTTTTTTCTTTTTTATAGATGAAATTAGAAATATTGAAATAAATAATACAGTCAACATCATAAATAATGATGAATTAGTAAATGATAAATCAATATTGTTTATTTCAATTGGGATTATTTTTTTTATCTCAAATTGATGAATAGGATCTGCCATAAGTTAAAGAAAAAAAGTTATTTAATGCAATTTATCATTTTTTTTCTTAAAACCAACCTCAAATCCCAATTTTTTTACAGTTCTAAAAACACTTAAAATTCCAGAAGCAAAACCCAAAATTAAAAAAAGAATTAAAAAGAGCGGTTTAGTTTCAAAATAACTATCTAAAAAAAGTCCAATCAAAAGTCCCACTATGATAGCGGAAATCATTTCTATTCCGGATTTTAAATAAAAACCAAAATCATTAAAATTTTTTTTATTTTTTTTTTTTGAGTTTAATTTTTTTAAATTCTCAAGCTTTTTACTGAAATCTTTAAGTTTTTTATCCAATATATTTTTAGCTTACTTCTCTAAGCTTTTGCGCTTCTTCTAATTTAATAGAAATTAATTTTGAAACTCCCGTTTCAGCCATAGTAACACCGTAAAGTCTATTCATATGTGCCATTGTAATGGGATTATGCGTTATAACTACAAATTTAGTTAATGTATCATTATTAATTTTTTTTATTACCTTACAGTATTTTTCTATATTTATATCATCCAATGGAGCATCGACCTCATCTAAAACACAAATAGGAGCAGGATTTACTAGGAATACAGCTAGAATTAGAGCAGTTGCTGCCATTGTTTTTTCACCACCTGATAGTAAAGATAAAGTGTTCATTTTTTTTCCAGGAGGTGATGCAAAAACTTCTAAACCAGAAAGTAAAGGATCAGAAGATCCAACCATCTTTAGAAAAGCCTTTCCACCGCCAAAGAACTGAGAAAATAAATTTTTAAAATTTTGATTTATACCATCAAAACAATTTCCTATTTTTTCTCTTCCTTCTTTATTAATATTTGAAATTGTTTCTCTTAACTTTAAAATTGCCTTTTCCACATCAATTTTATCATTAACCATCTTTTCTATTTTTTTATTTGTTTCTTTAGCTTCATTCTCAGCTGTAAAATTTATTGGCCCGATGTTATCAAATTTTCTTTTTTCTGCATTAAGCTCATTTTGGAGAATATTTTTTGCAGGTAAATTTTGAACATTAATTTTTTCTTTTTCTAATATCTCCTTGTTTAATTTCAAAGAAAAATTATTTTCACTTTCACTATAAGCATTCTCTAAATCACTTTTTAAATATTCTAAATCAGTTTCTAATCTCGTTTTTTCTTCATGATTTTCTATTTTTTTATCTGAATTTGACTTTATTTTTTCGTCTATTTCTTTAGTTTGCTTCGGATCAATCATAGTTTCTTTTTCTAGCAAATTTATCTCATTATCTAACGAGCTTATTTTAGATTCAATTTCAATATTATTTTTGCTTATCTCATCAGGTTTATTTTCAAGATTATCTAGTTCTTTATTTGTAAAAATTTCTCTTTCAACTAACTCTTCTAGATGTTTTTTTGTTTCTTCTATTCTTTTACTCCATTTTGCATGTTCTTCCTCAAAATCAAAAATTTTATCTAAATTAGTTAATTTGGAAAAATTATTTTTTATATCATTAAATGATGTAAATACGCTTTTAATTTTTTCAGTAATAATATCAAAAGTATTTTTTATTGGATTTATTAATTCACTATTTTTATTACTTAATTCTTTTATTTTTATATTTAATTCACTCGATTTGGATATAATAAATTCTATCTTTTTCAGTTCGTTTTCAATATCTTTCTTTAATTCTATAAAATTCTCTTTATTTGTATTTTTATCGTTACTAGAAATTTTTATATCAAGCTCTTTTGTTTCATTAAAAATATTTTTTTGCAGTTTAGATAAAGAAAAATTTGCATCTTCTAAGAATTTTTTTTCTCTAATTATATCATCCTTTAATTGGCTTAAACGATTTTTAAGATTATCTTTTTGAATAGAAATTCTATTTATTTCATCTAAGTTTTTTTGTTTTTTCATCAAGAAATTTTGTTTTTCATTTTTTAATTCATTTAATTCTTTATTTTTTTCGTTGTTTTTGTTTAAAAACTTATTTTTTTCATTTTTATAGTTTTCTAATAAAGAATCGATTTTATTGATTTCAAAATTTATTTTTTCTAATCTTTGAGTTTTTTTTGAAATTTTATCAATATTATTTAAACATCTTATTTTGATTATTGAAATTTCTAATTTATTAATTTTATCTTTTACATTTTTGTATTTTTCAGCTTCTTTGACTTGTTTTTCAAGAGATTTAAATTGATCTTTATGGGTTTTGATTATATCTTCTAACCTCGATAGATTCACATCTGCTGACTTTAATTTTAATTCTGCTTCATGTCTCCTAGCATGCAAACCTGTAATTCCGGCAGCTTCTTCAAGTAATATTCTTCTTTCTTCTGGTTTAGAACTTATTATTTTATGTACCTGGCCCTGAGCAACTATAGAAGTTGTGTCTGGTCCAGATGATGCATCAGCAAATAATAAATGAACATCTTTAGCTCTTACTACTTTATTATTTATGTAGTAAGTAGAACCTTTTTCTCTTTCAATTTTTCTTTTAATTTCAATAGTTTCATAATCTTTAAAAATTTCAGGAGCTTTATTTTTTTTGTTATCAATAGTTATTTCAATTTCTGCTAAATCGTTTTGAGGTCTAATTGATGTCCCATTAAATATTACATCATCCATCCCTTTACCTCTTAATTCTTTTGCAGATGTCTCCCCCATTATCCATTTTAGCGCATCAACAATATTTGATTTACCACATCCGTTAGGGCCAACAATACCAGTTAAACCATTCTAAATATTTAATTCAGTTCTTTCAACAAATGACTTAAAACCTGTAATTTTTAGTTTTGTAAAATCCATATTAATTAATTAAATTTTCAATTATTTTTTCAAAATTTTGATAACTCATAGCTTGATATTTTTTTTCATTAATAATAAATGAAGGAGTTGAAGTGATGTTATATTTTTTTTCGCCAGTACTTCTTATATTAATAATTTCATCAACTATCTGTTCATCTTTAAAACAATTATCAATTTTACTTTCGTTTAAACCGGCTAATTTCCCTATATTTTTTAATTTATCCATAAAAGATTCATCATTTGAAATCCATTTTTCTTGCGTAGTAAAAATTAATTTTACAAAATCGAAATATTTTTTTTTTGGAGCACATTTAGCAAGAACAGAAGCAAATAAAGCTTGTTTGTCTAAAGGAAAATCTCTAAAAACAAATTTAATTATATTGGTATCAATATATTTTTCCTTTATTTTTGGATAAATATCTTTATGAAAATTTGCACAATGAATGCAAGTCATTGATGCATATTCAATAATAACAACCTTAGCATCTTTTCTACCTAAAAAATTTTCTTCATTAGTTTTTGAATATGCAATTTCATACTTTGTGAAAAAAAGAAAAACTAAAAAAACTAAAATTTTGCTAATATTGTATTTCATTTATTTACTAATACTATATATAGTATAATTATAAAAATTAATAATTAATTGAACAAGCACTAATTTCCTTATTTTAATAAAGTTTTATTAAGTTTTTTTAAAGCATTTTTTAGTCTATCTACATTTATTTTGTCAATAAATTTAGATTGATCTATTGCTTTATCTTTAATTTTAATTGTTTTTTTTTGATTATTTTCTTTATTTGAATCAAAATCTTGAATAATACTAATTTTACTTACTGCGTTATAACCAAAATATTGGTTAAGTTTCTCTATTATTTCATTATGTTTAAATTCTATTTCCATTGATTTTCCTCTTTTTGTTTTTAAAAAAATTATTCCATTTGTATTTTTAATATTTGAAAAAACCATTTTTATTGGCCAACAATAACAGGCAATTTCCTTACCTATAATTTTATTCCAATTCTTTATTAACGATAATTCTACAAAACTTCTTTCACTAATATTTTTATTTACAATCTTTGGTAGACTATCTCCAACTTTTTTAAAATAACTTTTTTTTCTATCTTTCATTCTAATTTTTTAAAAATTATATTTTGTTATAATATCAAAAAAATATGACTAATTTAACTCATAACTTATTGTCCTGGTATAGAAAAAATAGAAGAGAATTACCATGGAGAACAAAAAAAGAAAGTATTTGTCCATATTATGTATGGATTAGTGAAATAATGTTGCAGCAAACTAATGCAAAAAGTGTAATAGATTATTATAAAAAATTTATTAAAAAATGGCCTACGGTTTACTCTTTATCTAAAGCAAAATTAAAAACTATTTTATTTTTTTGGCAAGGACTTGGTTATTATAATAGAGCAAATAATTTGCTTAGATCATCAAAGATAATTTGCAATGAATTTAATGGGAAAATACCAAATACTTATGAATCTTTAATAAAATTACCTGGTATAGGAGAATATACTGCTAATGCTATTCTAGCTATAGCATATAATAAAAAAACTATCGGTATAGATGTAAATATAAATAGAATTGTTTCCAGAATTTATAATTTAAATACTACAAATAACAGAGAAATAAATAAAAAAATTTTTAATTTAATTCCAAACAACAATTCCAGTGATTTTATGCAAGCCTTAATGGATATAGGGGCAACAATATGTAAAAAAAAAAATGTTAATTGCAATATCTGTCCATTAAAAAAAAATTGTCTATTTTACATCGAAAAAAAAAGAATTAATTTTGAATCAATAAAAAAAAGAAAAAAAAAATTTCTATTTGTCTTTTTATTAAAATATAAAAATAAAGTTCTTTTAAAAAAAAGAAAAAAAACAAAATTACTTAATGGGTTAATGGAAGTGCCAAATCACTTATTAAACAATAAACCCTCTTTGAAAAAAGTAAAAAAAATAGCTCCGTTTGACTTTGATTGGAATATAGCTCCAGGAAAATTAAATTCTAGAATAAGTAATTTTGATTTAGAAGTAAGATTTTTATATGCAAAAGTAAATAAGAATTTTTTTTTAAATAACAAAACATGGTTTGATGAAAAAGATATTAAGAAAGTTCCAATTTCAAGTTTAATGAAGAATATTTTAATTCACTCAAAACCTTTCTAACTCTGATCTAATTTTTTCTCTTAGAACATCTATGCTGATCGAATCTTTTTTTTCATATTTATACCAAAAAGTCCATCCATTACAAGAAGGCAAATTTTGTAGATTGGCAGCTACACTATGAATAGAACCTTTAAAATTTTCAGTGATAATTGATCCATCAACTCTTACTTTTGCATGCCATTTTTTTTTTAAGTCATGAAGAATATCACCAGGTTGAATTAAATTAAATTCAATTAATCTTCCAAAAGGAATACGTTTTTGTTGTTTTTTTTCTATTGTTTTAATAAATTTAACATTTTTAATAGGTTCAATTGATTTAATTCTTTTTTCAGCAAACTTTATATATTTTTTTTCATTTTCTATACCGATATATTTTCTATTATATTTTTTAGAAACAGCTCCAATCGTTCCTGTTCCAAAAAAAGGATCTAAAATAATATCTCCAGGATTAGTCACTGAGAGAATGATTCTAGTAATTAAAGCCTCGGGTTTTTGTGTAGGATGAACTTTTTTTCCTCGGTGTTTTAATCTTTCTGATCCATTACAAATTGGAAAAATCCAGTCACTTCTCATCTGTAAATCATCATTCAATGATTTCATAAGATTATAATTAAAAGTATATTTTGATTTCTTATTTTTAGAGCACCAAATTAATGTTTCATGTGCATTTGAAAATCTTGTACCTCTAAAATTTGGCATAGGATTAGTTTTAACCCAAATTATATCGTTTAGAATCCAAAAATTTAAATCTTGTAAAATTTTCCCTATTCTAAATATATTATGATAGGTTCCTATGACCCAAATTGTACCATCATCTTTTAATATTCTTCTTGCTTCATTTAACCAATTTTTTGTAAAATTGTCATAATCTTGAAAATTATTAAATTTATCCCAATTTTCTTTCACTCCATTTACCTTTGATTGATCTGGTCTTTTTAAAACTTTTTCTAATTGTAAATTATAAGGGGGGTCTGCAAAAATTAAATCAATAGACTTTGCAGGAAACATCTTCATTCTTTCAAGACAATTTCCTTGGTAAATTTTATTAAAGCAAAAATTTTTTATCTTCATTTTGATCCCGAAATATTCTTATCTTAACATTTTTGTGATTGGTTTAAAAGATTTTCTGTGATGCGGAGTTATACCGAGTGATTTTATTTTATTTATATGTAATTTTGTTCCGTAGCCTGAATTTAGATCCCATAAAAAATCAGGATATTTACAAGCAAGTTTTTTCATCAAGTTATCTCTTACAACTTTTGCAATAATTGATGCAGAAGCAATGGAAATAGACTTATTATCTCCTTTTTTTACTAATTTTATATTAGATTTAATTTTTGGAGCATTAATACCGTCAATTAATACATAATCTGCATTTATTTTTAAAGACACGTACGCTCTTTCCATAGCAATTAAAGTTGCTTGTAAAATATTTTTTTCTTCGATTTCTTTAACACTTGCAGCCCCTATACCAAAAGAAATTATTTTTGTTAGTATTTTATATAGCTTTTCTCTAATTTTTTTTGATAATTTTTTTGAATCATTTATTTTTATAATATCTGGATATTTTATTAAAAAGTCTTTCCATGAAGATCTTTTAATATGTACAGCAACTGCAACTACTGGTCCTGCAAGAGGGCCTCTACCAACTTCATCTATTCCAACTACGATATTTCCAAATTTCTTTTCTAGACTAAAATTCATCACTATAATTTTGTAAGAATTTCCACTAAATTACACGGTTTAAATGAAGAATCTAATTGGTATTTTATTATATTATCCCAAGCATCTTTGCAAGCTGAAGGTGAGCCAGGCAATGAAAATAAATATTTTCCGTTTGAAATTCCCGCACATGCCCGAGATTGGATTGTTGATGTTTTAATTTTTTTATAACTTAATATTCTAAAAATCTCACCAAAGCCAGGGATACTTTTCTCAAAAAAAGATTCAAATACTTCTGGGGTAATATCTCTTTTAGTTAAACCAGTTCCTCCAGTAGCAATAATTACATTTAAATCTTTTTTCTTTAACCAACTTTTTAATATTTTGCTTATTTCCGTTTTATTATCTTTGCATATTTGCTTCTTGTATAGCTTATGATGAGAATTTGTTATTTTTTTAATAAGTAATTCACCTGATTTATCAGTTTTAGAATTTCTTGTATCTGAAACAGTTAAAACGGCAATATTAAGTTTTTTTTTCATATTTTAATTTTAAATTATCAATTTTTTCTTTTACTTTTTTTAAATCTTTCCAGGCAATTTTTTTTTGTTTTGGTGATCTTAATAAATAACTTGGGTGAAATATACATATTGTAAATATACTTTCTTTTAAGAAAGAATTTTTATAATTAAACCAACTACCATGATATTTAGTTATTCCCTGATCTAAATTTAATAAAGATTTAGATGCAACATTACCAAAAAGTAGAAGTATTTTAGGTCTTATTAAATATATATGTTCTTCAACATAAGGAAGAAAAAGTTTAATTTCATTGTCTGTAGGCGCTCTATTATTAGGAGGTCTCCAAGGAATAATGTTTGTTATATAAACGTTTTTTTTTCTATTCAATCCAATAGCATTTATCATTTCATCAAGTTTTTTTCCAGCTCTTCCAACGAATGGTTTACCAAGTTTATCCTCTTCATAACCTGGTGCTTCTCCAATAATCATAATATCTGAATTCAAAATACCGTCATAAAAAACAAAATTTTTTGCATTGGTTTTTATTTCACAATCTAAGTTAGAAATTTTTTCTTTTAACTCTAATAATTTACCTTTCAAGTTTTCTTTATTATTTGATACTAAATTATTTTCAAACCTAATTCTTGGTTTGCTTTGGATTCTTGTTTCAATACCAAATAATTTATAATAATCTAAGAACGTTAAAAATTTTTTGTAATTTTGATACATTTTCTTTTAATGTTAAACTATTTTATAAATGCTATGATACAAAAATTTATTTTATGACTAAAGTAACAAATTTGATAACTTAGTAAATTTACTTATATTCTTACTATATGAATAGAGAATCAATGAATTTCGATGTTTTAATAATTGGGGCAGGTCCCTCAGGACTTTCTGCAAGTATAAAACTAAGCCAATTAGCAAAAAAAAATAATAAGGAATTAAATATTTGTGTAGTAGAAAAAGGATCAGAAGTCGGAGCACATATATTGTCAGGAGCTGTATTAGATATCAAAGCTTTAAATGAGTTAATTCCTGATTGGAAAAGTATGGATACACCGCTTAAAACCGAAGCAAAAAAAGATAATTTTTTGCTACTTACAAAAAATAATTCTTTTAAATTACCAACCCCTCCGCAAATGAAGAATGACGGAAATTATATAATTAGCTTAGGTAACTTTTGTAGATGGTTGGCTAAACAAGCAGAAGAGTTAGGCGTAAATATTTTTCCTGGGTTTGCAGCATCTGAAGTGTTATATGATGATAAAAATAATAAAATTATAGGAGTAAGAACCGGAGATCAAGGTATAGATAAAAACGGTAATAAGCTTGAAAGTTATCAACAAGGATACGATCTTTTAGCAAAACAAACAATATTTGCTGAGGGGTGCCATGGTTCATTAACAAAAAAAATTATTGATAAATATGATCTAAGAAAAGGTAAAAATCCACAAACTTATGGAATAGGGTTAAAAGAATTATGGGAAATTAAACCAGAAAACCATAAAAAAGGAGAAATAATACATTCAATTGGGTGGCCTTTAGATAGCCAAACCTATGGAGGATCTTTTCTTTATTATTTAGAAAATAATCAAGTTTCAGTAGGTTTTGTTATAGGTTTAGATTATAAAAATCCTTATCTAAGCCCATTTGAAGAATTTCAAAGATTTAAAACTCATCCAAAAATCAAAAATATTTTTGAAGGCGGTAAAAGAATTTCCTATGGAGCCAGAGCACTAAATGAAGGAGGTTTTCAATCAATTCCAAAATTAACAGTTCCAGGCGGGCTACTCGTAGGTTGTACAGCGGGTTTTATGAATGTTCCTAAAATAAAAGGGACACATACAGCAATGAAATCTGGAATGATAGCTGCAGAAGAAATTTTTAAAAATATTTTTGATGAAAAACAAATTGAAATTATTTCTTATGAAGAACAAATTAAAAAATCTTGGGTTTGGGATGAGCTTTATAAAGTTAGAAATATAAGACCTTCATTTCAATGGGGATTTTGGCCTGGTTTAATATATAGTGCTATAGATACTTTTATTCTTCGCGGTAAAGCACCATGGACTTTAAAACATCATGACGATCATAAAAGTTTAAAAGAAGCAAAAAAATCTAAAAAAATTGAGTATCCAAAACCAGATGGTTCTATTACTTTTGATAAATTATCTTCTGTTTTCATTTCAAATACAAATCATGCGGAAAATCAACCATGTCATCTGCAATTAAAAAATAAAAATATTCCGATAGAGCATAATTTAGAATATTACGATGCGCCTGAACAAAGATATTGCCCAGCTGGTGTTTATGAAATAGTAGGTAGAGATAAAAATAATCCACAATTGCAAATTAATGCTCAAAATTGTGTGCATTGTAAAACTTGCGATATTAAGGATCCTAATCAAAATATTAACTGGGTTACTCCTGAAGGAGGAGGAGGTCCAAGATACCCAAACATGTAGTTTTTTATTTGAATGAAAAATTTATTTATCATACTTTTTTTTCTTTTTTTTTATTCTAACAATTATTTGTTTGCAATAGATTTTGGAAGTTATCTTGCCGGTCAAAGCGCATTAAATAAAAATGATAATAAGTCAGCAATATACTATTTTGAAAATGCTATCGATTTAAAAACCATTGATACAGAATATGGAAAAGATGTAGCAAAGAAATTATGCACCTTATATCTTTTAGAAGGACAAATAAAAGAATGCATTGTTTTAGCTAAAGAAATTGAGAAAGATCTTAACCCAGATGATTCTGATAATACAAGTATTTTGATGGCTTTAATTGTTTCTGATATTAAAGAAAAAAATTATAATTCAGCTTTAAAGCGCTTAAAAAATATAAAAAAAAGTTCTTACGAAAGATTCTCAGTTCCAATTATTGAGGCTTGGTTAATTTCTGAAGAAAAAAAAAATCTTAAAAAAGCAAAACAAAAATTAGATGAATTAGAAACAGATCTTGTAATAAATGGTTTAAGAAATCTTAATTTAGCTTTAATTCACGAATTATTTAATAAAGAAAAAGAAGCTTTAATATATTATGAAAAAGCCATAAACGCATACACACAACCATCATATAGACTGGCAGAAATTTCAGCTAATGCTTTTGAAAGAAATGAGAATTTCGAAAAAGCTAAGGACATTTATATAAAATTTAATTCTAGCTCGAATGATAATTTGTTAATTGAAGAATCTTTAAAAAGAATTGAAAAAAAAATAATACCAAAGAAAATGATTAAAAATACCAGTGATGGAATCGCTGAATTATTTAGTACAATTGCAAGTTCATTTAGTTCTGATTTTACAAATAATTTTTCAATAATTTATACTCATTTTGCATTATATTTAAAAAAAGATTTTGAAGTGGCTAATCTTTATTTAGCAGAACTTTTAGAAAATAATCAAAGATTTATTGATGCAAATAATATTTATAAGAAAATAGATTCTTCATCAAACTTTTTTTGGCATTCAAGACTAAAAAATGCAAGAAATTTAGAACTACTTGGGGAAAATAATAAATCAATTTCAATTTTAAAAAAAATGTCTAATGAAAAAAAGAATAGACATGATTCTTTAAAACTTCTTGGAGATATTTATAAAAATAATAATAAGTATAATGATGCTATTAGGTTTTATGATGAAGTAGTATTAAGAATTGGCGAAATTGAGACTAGACATTGGGAGATATTGTATTCTAGAGGAATAGCTTATGAAAGAAATAAACAATGGGATAGTGCTGAAAAAGATTTTCTAAAAATTTTAGAATTAATACCAGATCAACCTGATGTATTAAATTATTTGGGTTATTCTTGGATAGAAAAAGATATAAATTTGGAGCAAGCCAAAGATTTTGTTTTAAAAGCCGCTGGCTTAAGACCATCTGACCCATATATTGTTGATAGCCTTGGTTGGGCTTATTTTAGTTTAAAAGAGTATGATAAAGCTGTTGAAGAACTTGAGAAAGCAGTTAGTTTAAAGCCTACGGACCCAATTATTAATGATCATCTTGGAGATGCTTATTACAAAATTAATAGAAAGCTAGAAGCTTTATATCAGTGGAAAAAAGCCTTAGATTTTAAACCCGATGAAGAATTAAGAAAAAAAATAGAAAAAAAAATAGAAAATAATGAAGGTCAACTAGATTTTCTATAAATCAATGCCAAATATTAAAAGTATAAAATGTAAAGCATTTGCAAAGATTAATTTGTTCTTAAACGTTTTCGATAAAACAAAAGATAATTTGCATAATTTAAACAGTTTAGTTTGTTTTATTAGTTTATATGATGAAATATCAATTTCAGAAAATAAAGAATTTTCTTTAAAAGTGAAAGGACCTTTTAAAAATTTTATTACAGACAAAAATATAATAAAAAAAACAGTTCAAAGTTATTCAAAATTCTTGAATATAAAAACTAAGTATAAAATTATTTTAAATAAAAAAATACCAGTATCTGCTGGATTAGGAGGAGGATCAGCTGATGCAGCAGCTGTATTAAAAGGTTTGAATAATTTAAATAATAAAAAAATAAAACAGAAAGATTTATTTAATATTGCAATGAAAATCGGATCTGATGTCCCAGCATGTTTATATAATAAAAATGTTTTTTTTTCCGGTTACGGTCAAATTTTATCTAAAGCTCCTAAATTACCTACTTTCTTTGCTCTACTTATAAATCCAGGTAAAGAACTTTCAACCAAAAATATATTTAATATGTATAAAAAAAAAAATTCAAAAAAAATAAATAATAATTTTGAATATGATAAATTCTTTTTTTGGGTTAAAAAACAAAACAATGATTTACAAGAATACTCTCAAAAAATTTTACCTGAAATAAAACAAATGCTTAACTTTTTAAACAGATCCCAAAATTGTCTTGTTTCAAGAATGACGGGTAGTGGGCCTACTGTT